>JAABUY010001216.1_pt1 | contig 36081 bp, 30 predicted proteins | sample 5560271 | NCBI WGS metagenome assembly JAABUY01 (sample SAMN10711886, study PRJNA513374) | rock metagenome | isolation source: Antarctica rocks | place: Antarctica: Victoria Land, University Valley
ACGGCATGACGACCCTGGTGGGGGAGCAGGCCGCGTTGGGCGACCCGGCCGGCTCGCTGTCGGCACTGGCCGAGCGGGTGGCGCGGACGTGGTCCCGGCGGTGAGCGGACGTGGTCCCGGCGGTGAGCGGACGTGGTCCCGGCGGTGAGCGGACGTGGTCCCGGCGGTGAGCGGACGTGGTCCCGGCGGTGAGGAGGACCGGCGCTCGAGCCACCCGGCGGCCTGTCGGCCTGCGGGGGTAGCTTTGGCGCCGATCCACCGGGCCTGCCGACGCAGGTCCCGACCTGTGACGCGGAGGTAGTGCGCATGACCGTGCAGTCCGAGACCGCGGCGCCCGCGCAGGCGCCCGCGGCCGTCATCCTGTCCGACCCGGCCGCCGCGAAGGTCCGCTCACTGCTGCAGCAGGAAGGCCGCGAAGACCTGCAGCTGCGGATCCAGGTGGAGCCGGGTGGTTGCTCCGGGCTGATCTACCAGCTCTACTTCGACGAGCGTCGGCTCCCCGGCGATGTCGTGTCCGACTTCGACGGGGTCGAGGTCGTCGTGGACAAGCGCAGCGTGCCGTACCTCGGTGGGGCGACGATCGACTTCCTGGACACCATCGAGAAGCAGGGCTTCACCATCGACAACCCGAACGCGGGCGGCTCCTGCGCTTGCGGCAACTCCTTCCACTGAGCAGACCTGCGCGCGGGCACGGCCCGCGTCGATCTGCAGTCAGCGTCCCCCGTCACGCGTGCGTGGCGGGGGACAGTTGCGCCGGCACCCCGTCGCGCCGGTCCCGGCGCCGGCCCTGCGCGGATCTCCTGTCCGGGTGCCCCGCCGTGAGTCGGCCGGGCGGGCGGGGTACCTTTTTCCACGTTCGGCCGGCGGATCCGATCTGCCTGGTCAGCGCCGCGTGTCGGCGTGCCGTCCCGCGTAGCGAGGAGGAGACGTGAGCTCAGCCGAGGCAGCGACCGTGCCGACGCGGCCCTACCGCCCGACGCGGCGTTCCGGCCCGGTGCGGACCCGACTGATCGGCCTCGGCGCCGTCGCGGCCACTCTCGCGCTCAGCGGGTGCACCGCCGAGGACGGCCGCCGGCTCGGATTCCCGAAAGGCATCACTACCGACAGCGACCGGGTGACCAGCCTGTGGCAAGGCGCGTGGATCGCCGCCTTCACGGTCGGGGCCATCGTGTGGGGGCTGATCATCTGGGCGATCGTCGCCTACCGTCGCCGTGGCAACGAGATGCCAGCTCAGACCCGGTACAACATGCCGATCGAGGCGCTCTACACGATCCTGCCGGTCATCATCGTGGCGGTGATGTTCTTCTACACGGTCCGCGACCAGTCGGTGATTCTCCGGAAGGATCCGAACCCGGCCGCGAAGGTGAAGGTCATCGGCTACCGGTTTGCCTGGACCTTCGCTTACACCGACCCGCAGAACCGCTTTGAGCCCGTCTACGACGTGGGGACGAACGAGACGCTGCCGCAGCTGTGGATCCCGAACGGTGAGTCGGTCGAGTACACGCTGATCAGCAACGATGTCGTCCATGCATTCTGGATCCCGGTGTTCTTGTTCAAGATGGACGTCGTCCCGGGTCGACAGAACATTTTCTACAAGACCACCAACACCACCGGTACCTACATTGGGCGCTGCTCGGAGCTGTGCGGGTTGAACCACTCGCACATGCTGTTCACCGCAAAGGTGGTGACACCGCAGGAGTACCTGGCGCACATGGCCGACCTGCGCCGGCGCGGCCAGGTCGGCGATCCGCAGGGACACCTGTCCCAGACATACGACCCCAACCGCAACATCGCCGAGGGGCGGGCCAGCGAATGACCACGATCGACGAATCGGTCCTACGGCGCAGCACGACCAGCTCCCGCGTCGTCGGCCGGCGGCGCAGCCGAAGCTCGATCGTGGTCGGCTGGATGACCAGCACCGACCACAAGGTGATCGGTTACCTCTACATCGCGACCGCGTTCGGGTTCTTCCTGATCGCGGGAGTGATGGCCCTCGTCATGCGGGCCCAGCTCGCCCGGCCGTCGAACAACGTCGTGTCGGAGGAGGTCTACAACCAGCTCTTCACCATGCACGGTTCGGTGATGCTGCTGCTGTTCGCGACGCCGATGTTCATCGGGTTCGGCAACGTCATGGTGCCGCTGCAGATCGGCGCCCCGGACGTCGCCTTCCCCCGGCTGAACATGTTCGCCTACTACCTGTTCCTGTTCGGTGGGCTCGTTACCGTCGGCGGCTTCCTCACCCCCAACGGCGCCGCCAGCTTCGGCTGGTACGCCTACTCCCCGCTGACGGACGTGAACAACTCCCCCGGCGCCGGCTCGGACATGTGGATCATGGGCCTGTACATGGCCGGTATCGGGACGATCCTGGGTGCGGTCAACTTCGTGACCACGATCTTCTCGATGCGCGCGCCGGGGATGACGATGTTCCGGATGGCGATCTTCACCTGGAACATCCTGTTGACCAGCGTCCTGGTGCTCATCGCGTTCCCGGTGTTCGGCGCCGCCCTGCTGGCGTTGGAGGCCGATCGCAAGTTCGGCGCGCACGTCTTCGACGCGGCCGGGGGTGGCGCCATCCTGTGGCAACACCTGTTCTGGTTCTTCGGTCATCCCGAGGTCTACATCATCGCGCTGCCGTTCTTCGGAATCGTGACCGAGATCTTCCCGGTGTTCAGCCGCAAGCCGGTGTTCGGATACAAGGGCCTTGTCGGGGCGACACTGTCGATCTCCGCGCTGTCCGTCGCCGTGTGGGCCCACCACATGTTCACCACGAACGCGGTGTACCTGCCGTTCTTCTCCTTCATGTCGTTCCTGATCGCGGTGCCCACCGGGGTGAAGTTCTTCAACTGGATCGGCACGATGTGGCGGGGTGCGATTACTTTCGAGACACCCATGCTCTGGTCCATCGGCTTCCTGGTGACGTTCCTGTTCGGGGGGCTCACCGGGGTGTTGCTCGCCAGTCCACCGCTGGACTTCCAGGCGTCGGACTCCTACTTCGTGGTGGCCCACTTCCATTACGTCGTGTTCGGGACGGTCGTATTCGCGATGTTCGCCGGCTTCTACTTCTGGTGGCCGAAGTGGACCGGCAAGATGCTGGACGAGCGGCTGGGCCGGGTTCACTTCTGGACCCTGTTCGTCGGTTTCCACAGCACGTTCCTGGTCCAGCACTGGCTCGGCGTCGAGGGGTTCCCGCGGCGCTACGCGACTTACTTGCCGACCGACGGTTTCAGTACGCTCAATCTCATCTCCAGCGTCGGGTCGTTTCTGCTCGGTGCCTCGATGCTGCCGTTCTTCATCAACGTGTGGGTGTCGTCGAAGGGTCCGAAGGTTGCTGTCGACGACCCGTGGGGTTACGGCGCTTCGCTGGAGTGGGCGACCAGCTGCCCGCCGCCGCGGCACAACTTCACCCGACTGCCGCGGATCCGGTCCGAGCGGCCGGCGTTCGACATGAAGTTCCCGCACCTGGCTATGACGTCGCACCACGTGGAGGCGCACGACATGGTGTCCTCTCGGCGCAGTGGACCGGCACGCGAGGAAAAGGCGTCCGAGGTCTTCGGAGGTGAGCGATCGTGAAGATGGAGACGTTGATCTTCGCGATCCTGACGGGGTTCTTCGCGGTCATCACGCCGGTCTACTGGCTGCTGTCTCACGAGATCGCCGGCTCAGTCGCGCTGCTGCTGACATTCTTCCTGACGTTCATCATCACCAGCTATGTGTTCCTGACCGCTCGGAACATGGCAGGGCGGCCGGAAGACCGGCTGGACGGGGAGATCTCGGACGCGACGGGCCAGGTCGGGTTCTTCAGCCCGTACAGTTCCTGGCCGCTGTGGACGGCCGCCTCGTTCGCGATCTGTGTGCTCGGCATTGCCCTTGCGTGGTGGATGGTCATCATCGGGGTGGTGTTCCTGCTGGCCTCCATCATCGGTATGTGCTTCGAGTACTACCGGGAGGCTCCGGAGTCGCGGCCCAGTTCGCGTCAGGCCTCCTGAGCCCAGCTACGCCCCGCAGCGGGTCTTCCGCGAGGGTCTAACAAGCCCGGGCTGACCGGCTGGTAGCGGGGTTCCGACGGTGCAGGACCGGTGTCAGTCATGGGTAATGGCGGCGCTGCTGTTACGCCGTTGCTGCGCCGGTTGACGTGCAGCACCATCTACCCAGGGCGGCATTGACGGACATGCCGCGTCGGGATGACCGTCCCGAAGGCTGGCGGTGTCAGGCGGTGGGTGAAACACCGGCTTGGAGGCCTGCTTCGGGAGTGGACGGGCAGGTCGGTGCCCTTGGGAGGTACTGGCACAGCAGGCCGTTCGTGTTCTCGCTGCTGCCCCGCTGCCCCGGCGCCACGGGGAGCGGGTCGCAGAAGTGGACGGCGATCCCGGTCGCGACGGTGAACGTCGCGTGCGCCGGCATCTTGTGCGCCAACACAATCGCGACCCGGTCCGCGGTCCGGTCATCGGGCACCCGGACCAGAGCATCACGAACCGGGTGCTCCGCTCGACCAGGATCGGAACTTTACGGGTGTCGCGCGAGATGATCTGTCCGGCGCCTTACCTGCGGGGGCATGGGGAGCTGCAGACCCGGCGGGGCCGGGCCCGGCACGCGAACCGGGCCCGGGCGGTGGCCAGGGAGACATCGTGGAGGAGATGTTGAACATCAGCGAACGCCCGGTGCAAGCGCAGGACCGGGCGGTGCACGGGTTTTAGCAGGGGTGAGTTTGTGGGTGTGACGTCAGGCCGCGCCAGCGGCCGCCCGAGGCCATGCGAGGCACGGCCACAGCGGCAGGGTCGCAGCGGTCGCGACGTGAGACGGTTGCTGTTCGTGGCGGCGTTGGGGGCGACTGCGTACTCCCTGAGGGTGTTGACACCGGCGTTTGGTAAAGGGGTGCGCCAGGTCGAGCAAACAGGCAGCGCCCCGGAAAGTAGGAACTTCGATGCGTGCCCGCGTGCCGATCCGCGGCTCTACTACTCAACGTAGGTCTCCGCGGTGCCGCCGAGCGGGGTAGCCTCGCAACCATATGGGCGCCAGTGGAGCCGAAGCCCTATCGACGCAGGACGGCAACCGGACGCGCAATGCCGTTCACCTTCAGGCGATCGCTGGGTGAATTCAACCTAACTGCAATCGACCGCTTACTGGACCCGATGCAGTGCTACCGACATCGGCCGAACACCCGAGCCGGGTCCCGTTTGGACGTCTCATCTCGATCGATATGCGACCGTGCTATTCGCCGGGTTGAACCCGTTGACCCATTCGCGGCCCGCCGCGAGCACCGCTTCACCTACCACCCCACAAGGCGCGATCGCGCCGCGCAGCGCTGACCCGCCAGATCGAGTCAACCACGGACCACTAGGCGAGCCTTACCCACGCGAGTTCCCTGCCACGGGAGGCCCGGCTCGTCGCGCGAGCCCGACTGAGGTCTTGAGGACGTCTGTCGCGTCGTCGGACCGGCGCACGACCAACCGTTGGGGGCAGGACACCGATCGGTGTCCCGCCCTCGGGCAACGTCAACGCAGTTCTTCAGTTGCGCCGCTCTGGGTTAGTCGCGCAGACCGGTGAGCGACTGACTCTGGACGGAGTCCCGGCCCGGCCCGACCTCGTCGCCGGAACCCTCGATCGCGGCCGCCGGCTGACCGTGATCGGCGGCGTCCAGCTCGGTGTGGTCACGGTGCGCCCAGGCGGTCCGGACCTCGTCCTCAGTGACGTGCTCGACGTTCGGGCTGTAGAAGAAGTTCGACATCCGCGCCCGCAGCCTCTCCTTGGCCGCGTGCGGACGTGCGACCCCGTTCTCGTCCACCTCCGACAACAACTCCAGCGGTCGCTGGTCCGCGTGCTGGGTCAGTTCGAAAACCCGCTCCTGAGGGAGCGGTGTGTGCACCTCGCTGAAGGCCCCGTCCGGGGACTGGCGGACCATCCCCGACTCCATACCGTGCAGGACCAGGTCCCGATCCCGCTGCTGCAGACCGATGCAGATCTTTCGGGTGATGAAGAACGCAGCCGGCGGAGCCAGGAAGACCAATGCCCGGAATGTCCAGATGAGCACGTTGATCGACAGGTGGAAGTGTGTTGCCAGGATGTCGTTGCCGCCGGCGAACAGCAGCATCGCATAGAAGGTGAGCCCCATCGCGCCCAGCGCCGTCCGGGTGGCTTGGTTCCGGGGCCGGTCCAGGATGTTGTGATTGTTTTCGTCCTTGGTGACAAACTTCTCGATCCACGGGTACAGCACGAGCGCCGTGGTCAGCAGGCCGGGGACCACCAGAGTAGGAATGAGGATGTTCCAGCTGATCACGAAGCCGCCGACGACCGTCTCCCAGCCCGGCATGATGCGCACCGCACCGTCGAGCCAGCCCATGTACCAGTCTGGCTGGGACCCGGCGCTGACCTGTGCCGCGTCGTAGGGGCCGTAGAGCCAGATCGGGTTGATCTGGAACAACGCCCCCATCAGCGCGACGACGCCGAAGACGACGAAGAAGAAGCCACCAGCTTTCGCCATGTAGACAGGGAACAGCGGGTACCCGACGACGTTCCTCTCGGTCCGTCCTGGGCCGGGGTACTGAGTGTGCTTGTTGACCACGACCAGGATCAGGTGGGCGGTGATCAGCCCGAGGATCGCGGCCGGGATCAGCAGGATGTGAATTCCGTAGAATCGCGCCTCCCAGTCACCACCAGGAAAACCGCCGCCGAAGACGAAGTAGGCGAGGTAAGTCCCGACGATCGGGATGCCGAGCACGATGGCCTGCGCGATTCGCAGGCCGGTGCCGGAGAGCAGGTCATCGGGCAGAGAGTAACCGGTGAAGCCCTCGATGATGCCCAGTAAGATCAGGATCGACCCCAGCACCCAGTTCAGTTCGCGGGGCTTGCGGAACGCCCCGGTGAAGAAGGTCCGCATCATGTGCACCGTCATCGCGGCGAGGAACAGGATCGCCGCCCAGTGGTGGATCTGGCGCAGGAGCAAGCCACCGCGGATGTCGAAGCTGATCCGCAGGGTCGACGCCATGGCGTCGGACATGGTCACGCCGTAGAGGTTGCCGTATGATCCGGTGTACGGACCCTCCTGCAGGCTCGGCTTGTACCAAAGGGACAAGAACGTACCCGACAGCAACAAGATGATGAAGCTGTACAGCGCGATCTCGCCGAGCATGAACGACCAGTGGTCCGGGAAGACCTTGCGCAGGCCCCCCTTTGCCAGCTTCGCTAGCCCGATGCGCTCGTCGAGGAACTTGGCGGGCGGCTCGGCCACCCGCATCAGGTCGCTGCTCATGTTCCCTTACGCTCCTGCTCCCAGAAGGCCGGCCCCACAGGCTCGGTGAAGTCGCTCTGTGCTACCAAGTATCCCTCGCTGTCAACCATGATGGGCAGCTGGGGCATCGACCGTGCAGCCGGTCCGAAGATGATCTTCCCGCCGTCAGCCAGGTCGTAAATCGACTGGTGGCAGGGGCAGAGCAGGTGGTGCGTCTGCTGTTCGTACAACGAGATCGGGCAACCCATGTGCACGCAGATCTTCGAGTAGCAGAAGACCTCGTCCACGTTCCAGTTCGCCCGCTCGGGCGACACCGTCGCAGCACCCGGTTCCATCCGCACCACGATCGCGGCCGATCGCGCGCGCACTACCTGCGGTGACGGCTTGTCCGACGTCCCGAGGTCCTCGCTGCCGGCCACTTCGCCGGTCGTCGGACCCTGGTACTGGCCGTCCGTGCCGTTGGTCGGGTACAACGTCGCCGGCATCACGTTGATCAGCGTGCCGATCGGGATGTCCGCGAGTCGAACCGGTGTTCCCACGCCGTCCCGGACCACCCGGACACCCCTGTTCCAGGTCGTGTGCCGCAGGTCGTTGCCCGGCAGGGTCCCAAGGTCGCGAAGCAGCACGATGACCGGGGCGACCAGCAGGCCCAACGCCGGCAGGATCGACAACTTGATGAGGGGTCGCCGGCCGAGACCGGACTCGCGGCCGCCCTCCATCAGCATCTCGACCGCCTCGTGCCGCTCCTGCGGCGTGGACGCCATGGGGTGCCGCTCCTCGACGACCTCCTCGTCCACCATCAGCTTCTTCGCCCACTGGATGGCGGCGATGCCGATGAGGAAGAGCGCCAGGCCGAGGGTGACTCCGAGAGCGAGGTTCTGCGCCCCGATGCCCAGCAACGTCGCGTCCTGAGGGATGACGACATAGGCGGCGACGAACGCGATGCTGGCCAGCGCCGAGACGACGAACATCGTCGCGACCTGACGTTCGGCCCGCTTGGCCGCGGCTGGGTCGACGTCGGTCGGTCGGGGCCGGTGGGCCGGCAGGCCCGGGTCGGCCAGCGGGTTGAGCCCGTTCCCGCCGCGGCCCTCGCGCTGGGCGACGTCGTCGCCGATCGCGCCATGGCTGTCGGCCTGGCCGGTGCTGGTCTGGGCCAGCGCGGAGCCGTGTCCCGAGTTGCGCCCGGCGTCGCGCTGCGAGCCCTGCAGGTCACTCATCAGGCACGGGCCCCCTTCACGCCGAGCCAGACCGCAACCGCGATCAGTACGCCGATCCCGACGATCCAGCCGACGAGGCCCTCGCTGACGGTGCCGAGCCGGCCGAGGCCGTTGCCGCCCTGGTTCGGTGTCGTCTTCAGCGCCTCGATGTAGCCGATCAGCTGCTTCTTGTCCGCCGGGCTCAGCGTCGAGTCGGAGAACACTGGCATCTGCTGCGGACCGGTCAGCATCGCCTCGTAGACGTACTTCGGCCCGACCTCGATCTTCGGGGCGTACTTCCCCCCGGGCAGCGCCCCTCCGCCGGCGGCGGCGCCGTGGCACTGGGCGCAGTTGGTCCGGAACAGCTCGCCCCCGCGGGCGATCTCGCTCTTGGACAGACCGCTCGGGTCGTACTGGCCGGACCCGGGGATCGCCGGGCCGGGGCTGAGGGAGGCCACGAACGCGGCCATCAGGTTCGACTCCTCCTGGCTGAAGATCACGCGGTGCTTCTCGATCTGCGCGCCCTGGGTCGCGGCGGGCATCCGGCCGGTCATCACCTGGAAGTCGACCGACGCCGACCCGACCCCGACCAGCGAGGGCCCGATGTTGGCGCCGTTCGCGTACTTCTGCCCGGCCCCGTTGACGCCGTGGCAGCTGGCGCAGTTGTTGACGAAAAGGGACTTGCCCTGCGCGATCTGAGTGGCGGTGTAGTCGGCGCCGTCGGCGCGCGCCGGGGAGGAGGTGGCGGCCGCATAGAGGCTGCCGAACAGCACCAGGCCCAAGGCCACCACGATCAGGCCGGCCACCGGGTGCCGCCGTCGCGCCGAGATCCGTCTCACGCCGCCCCCTGGTTCGTCCACTGATTCGACCGCCCATATCGCGTGAGTAGGCGGTCGACCTGCACCGACACCGCCGCCACGCTGTGCGCAACCACTGTGCCGCACGACCTGCCCGGCGCCCCCACCGGGGTCCCCGGGCAGACCGGCGCGGCGAGGCTCACTTCAACAGGTAGATCGCGGAGAACAGGGCGACCCAGACGAGGTCGACGAAGTGCCAGTAGTAGGAGACGACGATCGCGCTGACCGCCTGCTCGTGGTTGAACCGCCGGGCGCTGAAGGTCCGGCCGAGCACGATGAGGAACGCGATGAGCCCGCCGGTCACGTGCAGCCCGTGGAAGCCGGTGGCGAGGTAGAAGGCCGAGCCGTACGCGCTGGTCGACAACGACAGCCCGTCCCCGTACAAGTTTGCGTACTCGTAGACCTGGCCGGCGACGAAGATCGAGCCCATCGTGTAGGTCAACGCGAACCACGAGCGCAACCTCCGGACGTCACCGCGCTCGGCGGCGAAGACCCCGAGCTGACAGGTGACCGAGCTCAGCACGAGGATCGTGGTGTTGCCCAGGGCGTACGGCACGTTCAGCAGCGCGGACTGCTGACGCCAGATGTCGGGCAGCTCACCACGGAGTGTGAAGTAGATCGCGAACAGCGCGGCGAAGAACATCAGCTCGCTGGCGAGCCAGACGATCACGCCGACTCGCAGCATGTTCGGCCGGTCGATCTGGCCGGCCGGTGTGAAGGTCGTCGCTGCCACGGGAGCAGTATCCCCTGCCCGCCCGGGAGCGGACGGGGGACCCCGGCGCGCCGCCTCCCTGGATGATCGCCGACCGGTCGGCCGGGCCGTTGGTTCCCGGAGTCGGCACCTCGCGCCGATAGGCTCCCGGTTCGCACGGAGTCGGGCGGGGACGGGGGAGTCGATGGCGGACGGCGGCGACGGGCACGACGGCGGCGACGGGCACGCGGCGGTGGTCGAGCAGACCGTCCGGGTCCTGGTCTACAGCGACGACCGCACGGTGCGGACAGCGGTCCACACGGCGCTCGGGCGTCGACCCGCCCCGGGCCTACCCCGGGTTGACTACGTCGACTGCGCCACCGCCTACGCGGTCACCCGGGAGATGGACGCCGGCCGCATCGACCTGGCGGTCTTCGACGGCGAGGCGACGCCCACCGGCGGCCTCGGGCTGTGCCGGCAGATGAAGGACGAGATCTTCAACTGCCCGCCGGTCCTGGTGCTCACCGGCCGCCCGCAGGACGCCTGGCTGGCGACGTGGTCGAAGGCGGACGCCGCGGTGCCGCACCCGCTGGACCCGGAGTTGCTCGCCGAGAACGCCGCCGCACTGCTGCGTGACCGGCTCGCCGGCGCCCCCTCCCGCGGGTGAGTTCCCCGACGGCGGCCACACCGACGGCGGCGACCACGGCGGCGACCTGGCCCGAGGTGCTGGCGACGCTGACCGCCGGGCACGAACTGACCGCGGGCCAGGTTCGCTGGGCGTTCGGGGAGGTGCTCGCGGGCCGGGCCGTCGCGTCCCAGATCGCCGGGCTGGCGATCGGCTTGGCCGTCCGCGGTGAGTCGGCATCGGAGCTCGCCGCGCTGTCCGAGGCGATGCTGGCCCACGCGGTGACCATCGAGGTCCCGGGGCGGACGTTGGACGTGGTCGGCACAGGCGGTGACCGTGCCGGCACGGTGAACATCTCCACGATGGCCGCGGTGGTCGCCGCAGCCGCCGGCGCCCGCGTCGTCAAGCACGGAAACCGGGCCGCCTCCAGCCTGTCCGGCAGTGCCGACACGCTGGAGGCACTCGGGGTGCGGTTGACGCCCGAGCCGGCGCGGGTCGCCGAGATCGCGGTCGAGGTCGGCATCACCTTCTGCATGGCACAGGCGTTCCACCCGGCGCTGCGGCACGCCGCGCCCGTCCGGCGAGAGCTCGGGGTGCGGACGTTCTTCAACGTCCTCGGGCCACTGGCCAACCCCGCCTCGCCCGCGGCTTCCCTGGTCGGGGTGGCCGACGCGCGGTTGGCCGGCCTGGTCGCCGAGGTCTTCGCCGGCCGCGGCGTCGACGCCCTCGTCGTCCGCGGGGACGACGGGTTGGACGAGCTGACGACGACGACCACCTCGACGGTCTGGGTGGTCACCGACGGCACTGTGCACCGGCGCTCACTGGATCCGGCCGCGTTCGGGATCGCTCGCGCCGCCGCGGCCGACCTGAGAGGGGCAGACCCCGAGGCCAACGCGGCTGTCGTCCGCGCGGTCCTCGGCGGCGCGACCGGCGCGGTCCGCGACATCACACTGCTCAACGCTGGCGCCGCCCTCGCCGTCGAGGCGGGGTTCCCCGGCGGCCTCGACGCTGCGCTGGGCGACGGACTGGTCCGAGCGGCCGCCGCGGTGGACAGTGGGGCCGCCGCCGAGCTGCTCACCAGGTGGGCGGCGGCCAGCAGCCGCTGAGTACCGACCCGGGGCGCCGGGCGCCACGACAGCGGCCGGGTCCGGTCGCCCGGCTGCGCGGGCCACCGGACGTAAGGCCATCGGACAGGACCATGACCCGTCGAGGGCGACCAACCGGACCCCGGGCCGGTCCAGCCAGTCGGCGACCGCCGTGAGCTCATCCAGGTCGGCTGCGGGCGCCCGGTCCACCGCGGTGACCACGCGACCGGCGGCGTCGGCAGGACGCACCCGGCCGCCGGCGGCAGCGCGCACCCGCACGGCGGCCGGACCGGGCCGTTCCCCGGCCGGTACCCGTTCGCCGCCCACGACCACGCCGTGGGACAGGGCCGCCACGTCCCAGCCACCCTCGGCCGTCGGGACCGCGGCGACGAGCAGGGACGCCGCGGCGATGGACCCCGTCCGGTCCGCGGCGTGCAACGCGTCCAGGTACGCGCCGAGACCCGGCGCTCCGGTGGTACGTACGGCGTCCACGTCGCTCAGCCGGGCCCCGGTCGTAGCGACCGCGGCGGCGGCCGCACGGGCCACGGACCGGGAGCCGAACGGACCGACGGTCTCGTGCCCGGGCCGGGGACATCGCGCTGTGCTGAGGGTCGGCACCGGCCCGTCACCGGCCCGTCCGGCGGTCACCCACCACCGCGGACCCGGGACGGGACCGGACAGCCGTGGACGTTCCGCGGCGACCCGGCGCAGCTCACACAGCCGGGCATCTAGGCCGGTCCGGCACGACACCGCGTCGACGGTCGCCGTCACGGCGACCGCCTCCAGGACCCGGGTCCGCGTCTCGTCGGCGGTGAAATAGCGACGGACCCCGCGGCGCAGGTCCTCGGCTCGCCCCGTGAGCAGAGCCCCGCCCTCGTCGTCGCGGAAGGTGAACACGCCCGGACCGGGTGGTAGCGCGTCGGCGAGGTGGCGCCGCGCCAGCTGGGCGGACGTCTCCCGCCCGGAGTGGGCGCGCAGGTCGCCAAGGGTGCGGACACCGAAGCTGCCCAGTCGTTCGAACAGGCCGTGCAGGACCTCGACGGTCGCCCGCGCGTCGGGCAGTGCGCGGTGGTCCGGGGTGACCGGGGACCGGAAGAAGGCCGCGAGCGTGGCCAGGCGGCAGTCGGGCACCTCCTCGCGGTCCAGGACGGCCCGCGCCAGGCGGACGGTGTCGACGACGACCCCGGCCGGCCAGGTCCGGTCGGTCGCGGTGCACCCCGCATGCAGGAAACCGACATCGAACGGTGCGTTGTGCGCGACGAGGACCGCGCCGCCGACGAACTCCAGCAGCGACGGGAGGACGGCGGCCAGCGGCGGCGCGGACACCAGCACTGCGTCGGTGAGCCCGGTCAGCCCGGCGACGTCGGCCGGCACGCTCACGCCCGGGTCGACCAGCGTCGCGAACTCGCCGAGAACTTCGCCCCCACGGACCTTCACCGCACCGATCTCGGTGATCCGGTCCGCCGTCGGTGAGGCCCCGGTCGTCTCCAGGTCCAAGACCACGAAGGTCGTCGCGAACAGGAGCTGGTCGTCGTCGATCCTTGTCGGCGCCGGCGCTGTCGTGGTGGGGGAGGCGGTCACGTCGGCGACGCTAGGGCGCCGGTCGGACAGGATCGGGGGATGGCCGGAGGCGGGACGGACGCGGAAGTCGGGGCAGATCGACCACCGTCGGCAGGCCCGCATGAGCCGGACGGTGACCTTCGCGTGACAGGGCCGCAGCTGGCCGATCTCGACGAGCGGATCCGCCGGCGGGTCGTGTCGCTCGCCGCCGCGGCCCTGTCGGACATCGCTGCCTCCGACGTCCCGGTCCGACTGCGGCCGTTCGTCCGTTTCGCCGCCCGCCGCCGGGCCGACCTGGCCGGGCCGACTGTCGCGGCCGTGCTCGAGGCGGACGCCCTGTTCCGCCAGCGCGTCGCCGACACGCTCGGGGATGTCGCCCGGGTGGGAGACCAGGCGTCTGCGGTGGACACCGCCGCCGCTGCCTGGCTGACCCGCCCGCCGAACTGGCCGGACCTCGTCGCGGTGATTGCCACCGCCGAACCGGCCCGGTCGCCGGGCACACTGCCGACGACGCGGCTGACCGAGCAGCTGGCCGCCGCCAGGTCGGCGGCCAGACGGGACCGAGCGGCAGCCCGGGCCGACGCCGACGCGCTGCGGGCCGAGTTGTCCACGGCGCGGGCCGAGGTGCAGCGCACCACGCGCGCGGCGGTCACCGCCGACGCCCGCGCCGAGGCGACCCTGGCCGACCGCGACGCGACGGTCGCGCGGGCGGCCGCCGAGGCGGCGGTCTCGGCGTCGACGGAACGCCGGCTCCGGGCGCGGATCGCCGATCTCGAGCGGGTGGTGGGGGACGGCCGCCGGCAGGGACGGCGCAGCCGCGCGGTGGAGGACACCCGGCTGCGGCTGCTGGTGGACACCCTCGTCGGAGCCGCACACGGGTTGGCCGCCGAACTCGCGTTGCCGGCCGGCGCCCAGGCGCTGCCCGCGGAGACGGTCGATGCCCGGGAGCCCGGGAGCCCGGGCGCCGACACGGTCGTGCGGTGGGACGACCCGGACCTGCTGCCCCGGGTGCTGCGAGTCCCGGGCGCGCACCTGATCGTCGACGGCTACAACGTGACGAAGGCCGCCGTGCCGAACCTGACGCTGGAGCAGCAGCGGTTCCAGCTGCTGCGGGTATTGGCGGTCATGGCCGGGCAGACCGGCGCCGAGATCACCGCGGTCTTCGACGGCTCGGATGTCACTGCTGTCCCTGCCGCGGCGGCCCGAGGGGTCCGGGTCCGGTTCAGCCCGGCCGGCGTGACCGCCGACGCCGTGATCCGGGCCATGGCCCGCGCCGAACCGGAGGGCCGGCCCGTGGTCGTGGTCTCCAGCGACCGCGAGGTCGCCGCGGGGGTCCTCCGCGCCGGCGCCCGGTCGGCTCCCTCGTCCGTGCTCACCGAACGGTTGCTGACGGGCCGAACCGCCTGAGCGGGGCGATCGCACGATCAGGACCGGGCCGGGCGGATCTTGTCAGAGCTCGTCCCTAGCGTCGCCATCCGTGCCGGCCATCGAGGCCGGCAGGGAAGGGAGAAGGACCGATGGCACATCGAGTGACCGCCCGGGCCGCACCGGTCGCCGACGCGGGGTCGGTGCTCGTCGACTGCGACACCTGCGTCGTCCGTGGCCCCGGCTGCCCGGACTGCGTCGTCACCGTCCTGCTGGGAATGCCGGCGCCACCGATGCGCATCGAGAGCTCTTCGGTCGAGGCGTTGGCCGTCCTCGCCCGGTCCGGGCTCGTCCCGCCGCTGCGCCACGACCGGGCCGGCTGACCGCCGCCGCCTTGACCCGCGCCGCCGTGACCCCCGCCTGCATGGCCGCAGCCGGCGTACCCGCTGCCGGCATGCCCGTGGTCGGGATCGGCGCGCGTCGGCGGGCCGGGCCGGGCGGGAACCGGCGCGGCTGCCTACCGTGGGCCTGTCCGCCGGGTTGCGCCGGGCGCCGGCCCAGTCGTGGAGGTCAGTGTGGGCACGTTCCGCAGAGCCGGTGACGGCCGGCTGGGCTCACCGGCCGCGCTGGCCGCCGGCGTTGCGGTGGCCGCCCTAACGGGGATCGCCGGTCCTGCCGCCGCTGTTCCGGCCGGCCCGGTCCCTACCCCGCCCGCGAGCCGGCCGGGTCCCGCGGTGCCGGCGGCCCCGTTCCCGGTTAACCCGGTTAACCCGGTCACCCCGGTCACGTTCGAGCAGGCCGAGGCCCAGCTGGACACCGCCTACCGCCGGGCCGAGGTCGCCGCCGAGACGGTCAATGCCGCTGCGGCGACAGCCACGGCGACGGCAGCCGACGTGGCCAATGCGCGGACGGCCGCAACCGTCCAGGAGCGGGCCGCCGCCCGGCTGCGCGCCGCGGTCGGCAACGAGGCGGCCGCCAGTTACCGCGCCGGCGGGCTCGGACTGACGACCCGGTTCCTGCTCGCCGACAACGCCGACGAGTTCCTGCAGAGCGCATCTACGACACGGACGGTGCGCGACCGCCAGGAGCGGGAGTTGGCGGCGCTGCAGCGTCAGGTCGTCCGGGTGCGCGGAGAACAGGCCCGGGTCGTTGCCGCCGGGCGTGTCGCCGAACAGGTCAGCGCACGGCGCGCGGTGGAGAAGGCCGCGCTGGACCGGGAGGTCACCGCGGCGCGAGCAGTCCTCGGCCGGCTCAGCGCGACCCAGCGTGGAGAGCTCGCCGCGCGTGCCGCCGCGGCGGCGGTCGCCGACCGGGCGCGGGCGCGGGTGCTGCTCGCGCAGGCAGGGGCCGAGCTCTCGCTGCCCGTCGCCTTCCGGGCAGGTACGGGCGCCTCCACCGGGCCGGTCGCCGGCTACGACAGCTCCGGGGCGGGTGGCAGTCCGGACGCCGGCTCGAACAGCCGCGTCCCCGACGGGGGCGGGGCAGACAGCACGGTCCCGGACATCGGTGTCGTTCCGGGAAGCCCGCCGGTCGCCGGCGTTCCGGGAAGCCCGCCGGTCGCCGGCGTGCCGGGAAGCCCGCCGCTCGCCGGCGTGCCGGGAAGCCCGCCGGTCGCGAGCGTGCCGGGAAGCCCGCCGATTCCCGTGGTGGACAACGCCCGCGTCGCCCGGGTCCTCGCCTACGCCGCCGCGAAACTCGGTGACCGGTACATCTGGGGGGCGACCGGGCCGGACGCGTTCGACTGTTCCGGTCTGGTGCTGCGCGCCTGGCAGCAGGCCGGAATCACCCTGCCTCGCACGGCCAGCGTCCAGGCGACCGCCGGGCGGCCGGTGGCCCGGGCGGACCTGCGCCCCGGGGACCTGGTCTTCTTCTACTCCCCGGTCAGCCACATCGGGCTCTACATCGGCGGCGGCAAGATGATCAACGCTGCCAACCCGCGTACCGGGGTACGGGTCGCGAACGTCGACACGCCCGCGTACGCCGGAGCCGTCCGTCCCGGTTGAGCGCCCGGGCCGAGCGGCCCGCGGACCGGCTGGGTCCGTCCGGCGGCGGCCGTCGACGCGGGCGCTGGAATGATCCTCGCGTGAGCAACCCAGCCGTGAGCCCGGACGCGGAGCCCCAGGTCCGGGTCCTCACCTACAGCGTCAGGTCCGCGCGGCTGGACCGGGCCGCGCTCGGGCGGGTGATCCGGGCAGTGGCCCCGGACCTGGTGGCCGTGCAGCGGGGCCCGGGTCGGCTCCGCCACCGGTCGGCGGCTGCCCGGCTCGCGCGGGAGGGTGCGTTGCTGTGGCTCGGCGGCGGGGGCTCACCGGCCGGTGCCAACCTGCTCCTCGGCCACATGCGGGTGGACTCGGTGTTGACCTGGTCGCAGCGGTTCCCCACGCGACCGCTGGCTCGGGCCGAGGGCATCGCCGCCGGGGTCTTCCGGGTCCGCGGCCGCACCCTGGGCATCGCCGGCGTGCACCTTCCGCCGGACCCGGAGGAGCGGGTCCGGTACGCGGAACTACTCGCTGTCGTCGTGGGGGAGCTGCGGAGCAGGGCCGCCGCGGTCGTGGTCGCCGGTGACGTCAGCGAGGACCCCGGTGGACCGGTGTGGGACCGGCTCGCCGGGCTCGGCCTGCTGGACGCCGTCGAGGCTGCCCGGCCCGGTGCGCCGGAACTGACGTTCCCCGCGCGGCACAGCAATCGCCGTCTGGACACGATCTGGACCAGCGGCGCCGTCGAGGTGGTCATCGCCGGTGTACCCGGGCGGTCGGTACGGGTCTCCGGTGTGCACGCCGACGACCTGGTCGTGGCCAGTGACCACCTGCCGTTGCTCGCCGACCTGCGCCTGACCGGTCCTGCCGGTCGGGGCGCCTGAGCGGGGCGTCGTCGTGCTCACGGTCGGCATCGACATCGGCGGCACCAACGTCAAGGCAGGGGTGGTGGACCCGGACGGGTCGGTCGTCGAGGCCCTGAGCCGGCAGACCCCGACGCACAGCCCGCGGGCAACCGAGGACGCGATCGCCGACGTCGTCGCGGAGTTGGCGGGGCGCCACGTCATCGCCGCGGTCGGCATCGGCGCGGCCGGGTTCGTCGACGGCACCGGGAGCTCCGTGCTGTTCGCACCGCACCTCGCCTGGCGCAACGAGCCGCTGCGTGACGCGGTCGAACGCCGTACCCGCCGGCGGGTCATCGTCGAGAACGACGCGAACGCGGCGGCCTGGGCGGAGTGGCGGTTCGGTGCCGGTCAGGGTGAGGACCACGTCGTCCTGGTCAACCTCGGCACCGGCATCGGCGGCGGGATCATCCTGGACGGTGAGCTCTTTCGGGGTCGGTCCGGGCTCGCCGGCGAGTTCGGCCACATGGTCGTGGTCCCCGGCGGACACCGGTGCGGATGCGGAAACCGCGGGTGTTGGGAGGAGTACGCCGGCGGGAACGCCCTCCGGCGCGACGCCCGGGAGCTGGCATCGGCGCGGTCACCGGTCGCGCACGACCTGCTTGCCCGCGCGGGTGGCGACCCGGAAGCGGTCACGGGGCCGCTGGTCACCGCTGCGGCCCGGGACGGCGACCCTGCCGCGACCGAACTGCTGCAGGACATGGGGCGGTGGCTGGGGATCGGCCTGGCGAACCTCGCAGCCGCGCTGGACCCCGGCGTGTTCGTGATCGGCGGCGGCGTCTCCGGCGCCGGTGACCTGCTGCTGGAACCGGCCCGGGAAGCGTTCCGGCGCAGTCTCACCGGTCGGGGTTTCCGACCGGAGGCGCGGATCGTCCGGACGTCACTGGGGATCAACGCGGGGATGATCGGTGCTGCCGACCTCGCTCGTGCGTCGGTGCGGTTGTTCGGCCGGTCCGGGCGGGTCAGCCGACGGCGACCGCGACGGCCCGAGCGGCCCCGTCGCGCACCGCACTGACGCAGCCGCGCCGTCGACTTGTCCGCAGGCCTGCCAGTCGCGCCACGCTGTCGCCGCCGAATCGCGCCGCCCGGCGGCCGTCCCGCGGTCAGACGACCGCGCCGTCGTCCTCGTCGTCGGTGTCCTCCGGGCTGCGGTGCAGGCGACTGACCAGGACGAGGAACCCGCCGACGAGCATCGCGACTGCGGCCAGCGGCAGCCACCGGGGTAGCACCGACCCGGCGGCGACGACCAGCACGAGCAGCAGCGGTCCGGCGATCACCCCGGCCCACCCCAGCCGGGTCGCCGTCGCCAGCGGTGGGTGGCGCGCCGGCAGCGGCGGCAGGTAGTGGTCGTCGTCACCGGGGCCGCCGGAGTGGATGTCGCGACGGGGGCCGCCGGAGTCGCGCGGGCCCGCGGGCCCGGGCCCGGTCGGCCACGCGTCGGCGTCGTCTGTCCGACGGCGTCCGGTCCCGTCCCACCCGGCGCCGCGGCTGTCCGTGTCGGTGAAGCCGTCGCGCTCCACCGGCCGCGCCGGGAACGGGTCGGCCGGGAACGGGTCGGCCGGGAACGAGTCGAGCGGCGGCGGGTCGCCGACGGAGTCACCGACCGGGGACCGGTCGGTGAGGGGTGGCTGCCCGGGACGGGCCCGCCGCGACGGGTGCGCGGGACCAGGGTCGTCGGCGACCGGCCCGTCCCACCCGGCGACGATGTCGCGCCACCGCGCGTCGACGGCCGCCTGGTCCAGCGACTGCCGGGCGCGGGAGCCGGTGTTCCCGGCCGCGTCCGTGGTTCCCGATGCGCCGGACGAGGACGTGGCGGCTGTCGGCCAGCCGGCCGTCTCGGCGCCGGCGGCGGGACCGGCCGCACTCGCCGGAGGGTACGGAGCGTCGCGCTGAAGGCTCCCGGGCAGGGCCGTCCCGGCCGGTGAGCCGGGCAGCGGGCCGGGTGCGGGGCCGGTCGCACCGGATCCGCTCGGTGGGTGGGCGACGGTTCCTTCGGCGATCGCCGCCTCGAGCTCCGCCTGCAGGTGCGGCAGGCTGCGTTCCAGGACCTCCCGGGCCGCCGCTGTCGCCGCCCGGTCGACCCACAGCCGGTCGATCGGCCGCGTCGGGACGTGGTGGTCGCGGTACACCCCGGTCCTGCCCGGGACGGGCTCGGCATAGGCGGCGACGTGGGCAAAGGCCAGCAGGTCCAGCAACTGGTCGGCGATCCGCGGATCGACGTCCGCGACGGCCACGAAGGAGGCTGCCCGCAGGCCGTTCTGCCGCATCATCGGTCCCTCCCGGCGCCTTCGAAGATCGGGCCGGCCACGGCCACATCCGGCCTGGTGACCCTGTCCACGAACGCGACGGTCCGGGCCGTGAGCTCGGGAGCGTCGTGGTCGAGGGTCGCCACATGGTAGCTGCGGGACAGGCCGACCCACTCGGCATCGGGCGACCTCGTCCACCGTCGCAGCAGCGCCAGGCTCGTCGTGTCGACGACGTGGTCGGTCGCGGACCGGAACACCAGCAGCGGCTGGGTGACCCGGGTCAGATCCGCCTGGACCTCGCGCCACAGCCGGGTACCGGACCACAGCGCGTGCAGCGGGGTCCGGTCGTAGGCGACCTCGTCCCCACCGGCAGCGATGTCGTTGCCGATCGCGGGCGCGGACGCGGACACCCGACGCAGCAGCGGCAGGACGCGCAACCGGGGGTCCGCGCTGGCGATCGCCGGGTTGACCAGGACCAGGCCGGCGACCTCGGCTCCGCGGTGCTGCGCCAACCGGAGCGCCAGGGCGCCACCCATCGACAGTCCGCCGACCACCACCGACCGGCAGCCCGCGCGCAGCTCGTCGAACGACGCCTCGACAGCCGTATACCAGTCCGGCCAGCCGGTGCCGTTGGCGTCCTGCCAGCTGGTGCCGTGCCCCGGCAGCAGCGGCACGCGGACGGACCGGCCACGGGCCGCAAGCGCGGCGCCCAGCGGTCGCAGCGCGGCCGGCGATCCGGTGAACCCGTGCACCAGCAGCACCCCGACCGGGTCCGACGACGCCGCGTCGGCCCCGCCCAACTCCGACGACGCGGCGTCGGCCCCGCCCAACTCCGACGACGCGGCGTCGGCCCCGACCAACTCCGACGACGCGGCGTCGGCCCCGACCAACTCCGACGACGCGGCGTCGGCGGTGAACGGCTCGGCACCGGGTCGCACCGGCGTGGTGGTCACGATGGAAGGCTAGGGCGGTCCGCCGCCGGCGGGAGCTGCCGTCCGGCACCCCGGGCCGCCAGGGGGTGCACCGAATGCTCTACCGGCTGATCCGGGGTCTGCTCGCGGCACCCGTCGTGCACCTGCTGGTCCGCCCACGCGTGGAAGGGCTGGCGAACGTGCCCCGGCGGGGGCCGGTCATCCTGGCCGCGAACCACCTGTCGCTGATCGATCCGGTGCTGGTCTCGACGGTGGTGGCCCGCCCGATCAACTACGTCGTGAAGTCGGAGTTCTTCACCGGGACGGGTCCGCGGGGCCGGGCGACGGGCGCCTTCTTCCGGGGGATCCACCAGCTCCCGGTGGACCGGTCCGGCGGCGCGGCGTCGGCGGCGGCACTGACCGCGGCGGAGCAGCTGCTCGCGGCCGGCGAGGCGTTCGGCATCTTTCCCGAGGGCACCCGTTCCCCCGACGGCCTGCTGCACCGCGGCCGGACCGGCGTGGCGCGTATCGCGCTGGCGACCGGTGCCCCGATCGTCCCCGTCGGCCTCGTCGGGACCGACCGGGTTCTTGCCCCGCGGTCCAGCCGTATCCGGCTGTACCGGCCGACGCTCCGGTTCGGTTCGCCGCTGGTCTTCCCACCGGAGCCGGGCGCGGACCGCGAGAGGCTATACGCGGTGACCGACGAGGTGATGGCCGCGATCGCCGCAATGTCCGGCCAGCAACGCGACGCCCGCGACGCCCGCGACGCCCGGGACGCCCGGGACGCCCGGCACACCCCGGACGGGCCCGGGGGTGCTGGCTAGGGTGCTCCCGCCCGGCGGCGCCGTCGGGAACTGGACGTGGCGCGGGCACGGCCGCCCCGCCTGGGAGGACTGGAAGCATGCGCATCGGACTGCTCACCGGCGGCGGGGACTGCCCCGGGCTCAACGCGGTCATCCGGGCCGTGGTCACCACTGCGGCCGTCGAACACGGCAACACCGCGGTCGGCTTCTTGGACGGGTGGCGCGGGGTGCTGGAGAACCGGTCGCGGCCGCTGAGTCCGCACGACGTCCGGAACCTGCTGCCCGTCGGCGGAACGATCCTGGGCAGCTCCCGGACCAACCCGTTCACCATCGATGGCGGCCCCGAACGGATCGTGGCGAACCTCGGTGCCGCCAGCGTCGACGCGCTGGTGGCAATCGGCGGCGAGGACACCCTCGGTGTGGCCACCAAGCTGGTCGAGCGCGGGGTGCACGTCGTCGGGGTGCCGAAGACGATCGACAACGACCTCTCGGCCACGGACTACACCTTCGGCTACGACAGTGCCGTCTCGGTGGCCACCGACGCGGTCGACCGGCTGCACACGACGGCGCGCAGCCACCACCGCACGCTCGTCGTGGAGGTGATGGGCCGCCACGCGGGCTGGATCGCGCTGCGCACCGGCATCGCCGGCTCGGCGACGGCGATCCTCATCCCGGAGGTGCCGTTCGACATCGCCGCCGTCGCCGACCAGGTCCGTTCCGCCCATGCCAGCGACGGGTACGCGGTGCTGGTGGTCGCGGAGGGCGCGACGCCCGCGGAGGGCTCGATGTCGCTGCGCACCGGCAGCAAGGACGCGTTCGGTCACGTGCAGCTGGGTGGTGTCGGCGAGGCGGTCGCCGCCGAGCTGGAACGCCAGACCGGCTTCGAGACGCGCGCCGTGGTCCTCGGGCACGTCCAGCGCGGCGGCAGCCCGACCCCCTTCGACCGCTGGCTCGGGACCAAGCTGGGAGTCGTCGCGGCCCAAGCCGTCGCCGACGAGGACTGGGGGATGATGACCGCCCTGCGTGGGACCCAGGTGGTGCGGGTCCCGCTGTCGGAGGCCACCGGCACCCTGAAGATCGTCGACAACGCGGAGTACGCCGAGGCCGGCCTGTTCTTCGGCTGACGCCTTTTCCCCGGCTGACGCGCGCGCCCGCCTACCCTTGTCGCCATGTCGCTCGTGTCGCCACCGACGCCGGTCGAGTCCGTCGTCACCCAGCAGGAGAAGGACCGCCTGCTCGCCGAGCTGTCCGCGGCCGTGCTCGCCCGGCCCGCCGGGCACCAGCCGGTCTGGCCGGACGCCGACGGCACGGCCACGGCGCGCGCGGAGCTGGCGACGATGCCGCCGCTGGTCTTCGCCGGGGAGTGCGACCTGCTGCGGGACCGGCTCGGTAGCGTCGCCCGCGGCGAGGCGTTCCTGCTGCAGGGCGGGGACTGTGCGGAGACCTTCGCCGGTGTCACCGCCGAGGCGATCCGTGCCCGGCTGAAGACGGTGCTGCAGATGGCGGTGGTCCTGCAGTACGCCAGCGGCGTCCCGGTGGTGAAGCTCGGGCGGATGGCCGGGCAGTTCACCAAGCCCCGCTCCAGTTCCACCGAGACCCGCGGCGAGGTGACGCTGCCGGCTTTCCTCGGCGAGTCGGTCAACGGGTTCGACTTCGACCCGGCGGTCCGGACCCCGGACCCGGCCCGGCTCGCCCGGGTCTACAACGCATCCGCGGCGACGCTGAACCTGCTGCGCGCGTTCGTGACCGGCGGGTACGCCGACCTGCGTCAGGTGCACAGCTGGAACAAGGACTTCGTCGCGAACTCCGGGATCGGGCAGCGCTACGAGGCGCTGGCCGGGGAGATCGAGCGGGCGCTGCTGTTCATGCGGACCTGCGGGGTGGACCCGCAGCAGTTCCGGACCGTGGACTTCTTCACCAGCCACGAGGCGCTGCTGCTGGACTACGAGCTGCCGCTGACCCGGGTCGACTCCCGGACCGGTCTGGCCTACGACACCTCGGCGCACCTGGTGTGGGTCGGGGAGCGCACGCGGCAGGCCGACGGCGCGCACATCGAGTTCGCCAGCCGGATCGCCAACCCGATCGCGGTGAAGCTGGGGCCGACGTCGACCGCGGACGACGCGCTGCGCCTAGTCGACCGGCTGGATCCCGAGCGGACCCCGGGCCGGCTCACCTTCGTCGTCCGGATGGGTGCGGGCAAGGTCCGGGAGCTGCTGGCACCGCTGGTCGAGAAGGTCACGGCCAGCGGAGCGGTGGTCGCGTGGGTCTGCGACCCGATGCACGGCAACGGCTACACCAGCGCCAACGGCTACAAGACGCGGCGCTTCGACGACGTGCTGGACGAGGTCCGGGGCTTCTTCGAGGTGCATCGGGCGACCGGCACCTGGCCGGGCGGGCTGCACATCGAGCTCACCGGTGACGACGTGACCGAGTGTGTCGGCGGCGGCCACGAGATCGCGGAGTCGGACCTCGCCAGCCGCTACGAGACGCTGTGCGATCCACGGCTGAACCGGAACCAGTCCCTCGAGCTGGCCTTCCAGGTCGCGGAGCTGCTGGGCACCCGCGTCTGACCCGCCGCGGGTCAGATCACGGTGAGCGCCACCGCCGTGCCGAACGGCACCCGAGCAGCGCCGCCGGGCGCCACCCCCCAGACCTGGTCCAGCCCCACCCACTGCGGGGCGCGGCGGACCGAGACCACGAAACCGAGAGCGGTCAGCCGCTTGGCAGCGGTGGCGGCATCGAGCCCGCGCAGGTCCGGCGGAACGGTGACGACCGGTCGCCCGGATGACACCGACAGTGTGACCGTCGTATGGGCGGGCACCGGGCCGGGTTCCGGCGTCTGGGTCGTCACGCGGCCGGCGGGGACCGTGACCGACGGCCGGGTCACGACGAGCACCGGCAGTCCGGCCGTCCGGATCGCTGCTGCGGCGTCCGCCACCGGCCGGCCGACGACTGCGGGGTTGTCCACCGGCTTAGGACCGCGGCTGACCGTCAGGTCGACGACCCCGCCGACCGGCAGGGACTGCCCCGGACTCGGCGTCGCGCTTGCCACCTGCCCGGCCGGCTGGCTGTCGGAGTCGACCGTGCCGACCGTGCCGACGGACAGCCCGGCCGCGGTGAGGGCGGCGCGGGCGGCTTGCTCGGTCGTGCCGATCAGTGAGGGCACCGGCACGCGCTCGGTGCCCCGGGAGACCACGACGGTCACCGTGCCCCCCCGCTCGACCCGCGCGTTGGGCGTCTGCTGCGTGGCCAGGACGTAACCGGCGGGGACGGCCGTGTCGAAACGGCTGGCGCCGACGCGCATCCGCAGGTCGGCGCCGGTCAGTCGGGCCCGGGCCGCGGTCTCGGACGCCCCGGTCAGCTGGGGGACGCTGGTGAAGCGCCCGGCGCCGAACCACCACGCGCTGACGGCGATGGCCACGGTGAGCACCACGACGAGCAGCAGGGCGACCACGCCGCGCCGCCGCCGACGCCGGGACAGCAGGGCGTGCCGCGCCCGCTGCTCGGCCAGCGTCGGCGTGCGCCTGCCCGCCCGGTCCGCCCGCCCGGTCCGCGTCCGGCGCCGGCCCGGCCGGGTCGTCGACATCGGTCGAGCCCCCCCGAGCCGGCGGGACGGCTCGGCTGCCGGGTCCATCCGCTCGGCTCGCCGCGGTGTCGGCTCAGTCCGCTCGGCTGGCAGGGGTGTCGGGTCCACGCGGCGGGACGGCCCGGGCAGGGGCGCGCCGGTGCGGGCGACGACGGTCGCCTCCGCCGCTGCCGACTCGTACGCCGCCGACGACCCGTACCCCGCCGACGACTCGTGCGCCGCCGGGCGGGCCGGCGTCGCCGTCGGCCACTCGTGCGCCGCCGGCCGGGCCGGTTCCAACCGGCCGGTCACCAGGTCCGCGGACACTGCCCGGACCGCGGCCAGGAAGTCCCGGCCGTCGACGAACCGGCCGTCGGGGTCCCGGTCGGTGGCCCGCAGCACCAACCGGTCGATCGCCGGCGGAATGCCGGCGTGCCGGGTCGACGGCGCCGGCACCTGCTCGTTGACGTGCTTCCAGGCGATCTGCAGCGGCGACCCACCCTCGAAGGGCTTGGTCCCGGTGAGCATCTCGAACAGCACGATCCCCGCCGCGTACACGTCGGCGCGGGCGTCGGTCCCGGCGTCGAGCACCTGCTCGGGGGCGAGGTAGGAGACGGTGCCGAGCAGTAATCCGCTGGTGCGGGTGTGCGCGCTGTCGCCGCTCAGCGCCCGGGCCAGCCCGAAGTCGGCGACCTTCACCCGGCCGTCGTCGGCGAGCAGCACGTTCTCCGGCTTCACGTCGCGGTGCACGATCTGCGCCTCGTGGGCAGCGCGCAGGGCGGCCAGCACCGGCTCGGCCACCGCGAGCGCATCCGTGGGTGGCAGCGGCCCCCGCTCGCGCAGGACCTGGCGGAGGGTCCGGCCGCGGACGAGCTCCATGACGAGATAGACGACGCGGTGCGGAGACCACGGGTCCCCGGCGGTGCCCTGGTCGAAGACGGCGACGACGTTCGGGTGGCTCAGCCTGGCCGCCGAGCGGGCCTCCCGGATGAACCGGGCAACGAACTCGTCGTCGCCGACCAGGCCGGCGTGCATCGACTTCACCGCGACGACCCGGTCCAGCCGGGTGTCCACCGCCTCGTAGACCGTCGCCATCCCGCCTCGCGCGATCTGGGAGACGATCCGGTACCGCCCGTCCAGGACCCGCCCGAGGAGCGGATCGGTCAGCGCCGTCGTCACCTGTGGGTCCCTCCCGGGTCGGTGTCGGTGGCACTGGGGCTTCCTCGTACCGGGGCTTCCAGTCCTGGGGGCTTCCGCGTGCTGGGGCGGCGGGTCACTGGCCCACCGGCCCACCGGTCGCACGGGAGCCTACGGACCGGGGCCACCCGGCCGGGTCAGACCCGCCGTGCGCGCACCCACCGCCGGACGAGTCGGGCGGCGTCCGGCGGTGGCAGCGACAACCAGAGGCGAGCCATCGCGGTGGCGACCCCGCCGGGCCCGGCCGGCTGTGCCAGGTAGCCGGACCACACCGGTGTCGGCAGGGCGAAGAACGCCGCGAAGAAGGCAGAGGTCTCGGTGGGTCCCTGGTCCAGCGTGGTGCGCATGCCGCGGGTGAGCGCGGCGTGCGCGGCCACCGCGCGGCGCGGCCACAGCGCGGCGGACCCCGCCGCGGCGACCTCGGCCGGGTTCCGGCCGTCGCCCAGTGCACCGGCCACGGCGTCGGCGACGGCGGGCGCCGTCCGCAGTGCCGCGGTGACCGAGTACCCGCTGGCCGGGTGGACCACGCCGGCGGCAACCCCGATCGGCAGCACCCCACCCCGGGACCGGCGCGGCCCGACGTCGAGGGGGATCGCCACCAGCTCCTCGCCGACCGCTTGGTCGGCCTGCCATCCGGCGGCGGCGATGCGGGCGCCCAGCCGCCGGCGCAGGACCCCCATCACCCCGCGGACCCGGGGCCCGGCCAGCACGGTCTCCTCCACCAGGTGCGTGCCGTCTCCCCGGTCGAGCACATAGCCGAAGCTGCCGGGGACGGCGGGGTCGTCGGGGTCGCCGCGGACCTGCCGCCAGTCCATGACGACCGCGCCGCCGGGTTCGACCGGCGGCTGGGCGAAGCGCGCGACCGTGCCGACCGCCCACTGCCAGACCGTTGCGTCCGACGCGGGCTTCCGGTCGGTGCCGACGGTGCCGCCGGCCCCGGTCGCGTCGACCACCACCCGCGCCGGGATCAGGTCGTCCCTGACCCGGACGAGCAGACGGCCGCCGCCCCCCGTCGGACCGGGCGCGTCGACGATCGGCCCGACCCGCCCGGCCCGCTCGCGGTAGACCCCCGGACCGGACCCGGCGCGCCGCCGGAGGGCGGCCTTGGCGCGACCACTGTCGAGCTGGACATAGGGCCGCTCGACGGTCCGGCAGGCCCCGTCGACCTCGACGAGGACAGCGCGGTGCCGGACCAGGGGCGACCGCGCCGGGTCGAACCCCGGCGCGGTCGCCAGTTCGTCCGCCCACCCGCAGTAGGTGGGCTTCCAGGCCGCGTCCGGCCGCGGGTCGACCAGGAGGACGGACACCCCGCGGACGGTCAGCTCGGCGGCCAGCGCGAGCCCGGCCGGGCCGGCGCCGGCTACGACGGCGTCCACCCCGTTCGCTGCACCCGCCCCGTGGACCACCGCCCCGATCCTGCCCGTCACGCTGCTGGTGGGGCGCGCGGGATCCGGCGTCCACCGTCGGCCATAGCCTGCGCGCATGCCCGAGACCGACGACCAGCTGGAGGACCTCGTCGGGCAGTGGCTGACGCTGCCGGACGTCGCGGACCGGATGGGCGTCGACCTGGTCGCCGTCCGTCAGCTGCTGCGGGACCGACAGCTGGTCGCCCTGCGGCGCGGGGAGCGCAACGTGCTCAGCATCCCCGCCGCATTCCTCGACGGGCGCGCGGTGCTCAAGGGCCTGCCCGGGACGCTGACGGTGCTCGCCGATTCCGGCTACCGGACGGCGGAGGCGGTGCGGTGGCTGTTCACCGACGACGAGCTGCCGGGATCGCCGATCACCGCTCTGGTGGAGAACCGCGGCACCGAGGTCCGCCGCCGTGCCCAGGCGCTCGCCTTCTGACCCGGCGGCCGTTCCGAACGACGACGGGCAGCAGACCGGAGCCCGCGCCCTCGCGGCGGTCGCCCGGGCGGCGCGGCATCCGCCCTACCGGCGGGCGGCCGTCGTCATCGTCGTCGCGCTGGGCGTGTGCGGCCTGTTCCTGTTCACCTACGTCGATGCGCTCAGCCGCCCGGCGGCGCAGGCGGTCGAGGTGGCCGTCGTCGGCAGCACGACGGAGGGTGACCGGTTCATCGCGGGATTGCAGCGGTCGACGTCCGGTGGCCTACGGCTGGTCCCGTACCCCGACGCTGCCTCCGCGGACTCGGCCATCGACAACCAGCACGTCTACGCCGCGGTCCGCAGTGCAGCAGGTGAGCCGGTCCAGCTGGAATTGAGCAGCGCGTCGGGAAGTTCCGTCGCCCGGGTGCTGAGCCAGGCCGTGCCCATCGCGGAGCAGCTGAGTGGGGTCCGGGTGGCGGTCAGCGACCGCAACCCACTGCCGGCCGCCGACCCGTCAGGCCTCGCGGCGTTCTACCTGACGATCGCGGCGACGTTGCTCGGGTTCATCACCACCTTCCAGCTCCGCGCGAACGCGAAGCCATTGCCGTTGCGGCCCTGGCTGGTGGCCACCGGCGCCCTGGTGGTCCTCGGCAGCCTGGTCCTGGTGACCGTCGCGACAGCGCTGTTGGGACTGCCGTTCCCCTTCGCCGAGAGCTGGCTCATCGTGGCGCTGCAGATGACGGCGGCGTCGGCGTTCGCGGGCTCGCTGTCGGTGCTGATCGGCCCCTGGGCCCTCGTCCCGACCTGGCTGGTGTTCACGGTCCTCGGCAATGCGAGTTCCGGTGGCGCGGTGGCGCAGGCGCTGCTACCCGAACCGTTCAGCGCGCTGTCCCGGTGGCTGCCATCCGGCGCGATGGTGGAAGCCATGCGGAGCGCGGCCTACTTCCCCTCGGGCGTGCCGACCGGGTCGCTGGTCGTTCTGTCGTGTTGGGCTGTCGCCGCAGTGGTCGCCCTGGTGTTCTCCTCGGTCGTCCGCGGACGCAGCCCGGGCCAGGACTGAGCCGGGTCAGCCGGTGCGGGCGGCGACGCGCTCCCAGTCCCGGTCGCGCCGGCCGGCGGCCCGGACGTCGCGCCAGGCGCGGCCCGCGGTGGCCAGCCGGACCGGCAGCGGGACCGTCGCGCGGATCCGGAACACCTGGTAGTCGGCTGCGGCGACCCGGTCCGCGATGCCGCAGTACATCGACAGGGCAGCCGCGATGCACGGCCGGCTGGTGGGGTGCAGCAGTGGAATCCCGGCGGCCGCCGACTCCCGCAGGGCGTGCACCCGGCCGATCTCGAACGCGAGCAGTGCTCGCACCCGATCATCGACGATCCGGCGCTCCAGGTCCGCCCGGGTGAGCCCCGCCGCGGCCAGGTCGGCCAACGGCAGGTAGACCCGGCCCCGGTCCAGGTCCTCCCCGACATCCCGGATGAAGTTGGCCAGCTGGAACGCGACCCCGAGGTCGCGGGCGGCGCACGAGACGGCGTCGAGCTGGGCGGGGTCGTCGGTCACCGGTTCCAGGACCGGCAGCATCTGCAGGCCGATCACCGCTGCCGACCCGAACACGTAGCCGCCGAGGTCCGCCCAGGTCGCGTACTCGGTCAGGGTGAGATCCATCGCCATCGACGCGAAGAACGCCTCGAACAACTCTCGGTCGACCGACCAGCGGGTGGCGGTGTCGACGACCGCCCGGCCGACCGGGTGGGTCGACTCGCCCCGTGCGAGGTCACGCAGCACCGTGTCGGCGAACCGGCCGAGCCTGCCCTTACGCTCCGCAGGCCCTGACGAGTCGCCCAGGTCGTCGACGATCTCGTCGGCGTAGCGGGCCAGGCCGTAGAGGGCGTAGACCGACGGGCGTTTGGCCGCCGGTAGCAGCCGGGTGGCCAGGTAATAGGTCTTGCCGTGCTCCTTGGTCAGCCGGCGGCACAGCGCGTACGACGCGGCCAGGTCCGGGTCGGTGCCCGGTCCGGGCGTCCAGCCGGGGGTCGGGTCCTCGGGGGTGCCCATGCCGTCATCCTGACCCGGCCGCGCCGGGTCCGCCTCCCGCGCCGGCTCCGCCTCCCGCGCTGCTCCGGTTCCCGCGCCTGGTGACCGCTCCCGCAGGTGGGCGCGGAACACGGGAGGCCGGCCGGGCGCTGGGTCCTTCCGTGCAGCAGTCGCCGGGGTCAGCCGCTCTCCCGAATGCCGTACCGGACGGCGGCGCCCAGCCCGGTCAGGTGGCGCCGGAGCGGGTCGGGCGGGTGGTGGCGTTGCTGGCGGTCGCCGCCGGGATCACCGTGGCGAACCTCTATTACGCGCAGCCGCTGCTGGACGCACTCGCCGGTGACTTCGGCGTCGGACGCGATGCGGTCTCCCTCGTGGTCACCCTCGGCCAACTGGGCTACGCGGCGGGGATCGTGGCACTGGTCCCGCTCGGCGACGTCGTGGACGACCGGAAGCTCACGCTGCGGGTGCTCGCCGTCGCGGTGGCGGCCGCCGCGGCGTGTGCACTGGCGCCCTCGTTCGTGGTGTTCCTCACAGCGGCGCTGGTGCTGGGCTCGACGGCGGTGGTCGCCCAGATCGTGCTGCCGATCGCGGCCCGCGTCGTGCCCGCCGAGCGGCGGGGGCAGCTGGTCGGGCGGGTGACCGGCGGTCTGCTGCTCGGCATCCTGCTTGCCCGGGCCTTCGCCGGCCTGGTCGCTGCCGCCAGCAGCTGGCGGGTGGTGTTCGGCTTCTCCGCCGTGGCCATGGCGGTACTCGCGGTTGTCCTTGCCCGGTCGCTGCCGCGCCGCGGACCGACCGGAGCGCTGCACTACCGCTCACTGCTCGGCTCGGTCGCCGTGCTGGTGCGCGAGGAGCCGGTGCTTCGACGACGCGCGCTGTACCAGGCCGCGATGTTCGGCGCATTCAGCCTGTTCTGGACCTCGGCGTCCTTCCAGCTCGCCGGTCTCGGCGTCGGCCAGGCCGGCATCGGGGTGTTCGCGCTGGTCGGTGCGGCGGGGGCTCTGGCCGCGCCGCTGGCCGGCCGGCTCGGCGACCGCGGCCTCGGCCGGCCGGCCACCGGGGTCACCCTGCTGCTCGCCGCCGCCGCGGCCGGCATCGCCGGGTTCGGAGCCCGGTCGGTCCTCGTGCTGGCGGTCGCCGCCGTGGTGCTCGACCTCGCGGTGCAGGCCAACCTGGTCCTCGGCCAGCAGGCCGTGTATGCCCGCCGGCCGGAGGCGCGGTCCCGGATGAACGCCGTCTACATCGGCAGCTTCTTCCTCGCCGGTGCGGCCGGGTCCGCGGTGTCCGGGTTCGCCTACACCCACGGCGGTTGGCGCGCGGTGATGGCGGTGGCGGCCGCCCTGCCGCTGCCCGCCCTGCTGCGCTGGGTCGGTGAGGTGAGGTCCCTCCGCGGACGCGGCCGTCGGCGGCCCACTGCGGCGATCGGAGGGGTGAGCGATGCTCACCCGGGCGCGGTCAGCGCCAGGCGCGGGAGCGGTAGGACGGGTCCGGGCCGGTGATCCGTTCCGCGGCGAGCCGGCCGGACAGCAGCACCATGGGGACGCCGACGCCGGGCTGGGTGCCCGACCCGGTGAACACGACGTTGCGTCCCCACAGGTTGGACGGGCGGAACGGCCCCGTCTGGGCGAAGCTGTGCGCCGCCGCGAACGGTGCTCCGGCGGCCATCCCGCGCTCGGCCCAGTCGGCAGGGGTGACGAGGTGTTCGACCTCGATCGCATCGCCGAACCCGACGTAGCCGTTGGCCTCCAGGGTCGCGACCATCTCGTCGCGGTACGGCCCACGCATCCTCGCCCAGTCGATCGGCCCGTCGAGGTTCGGGGCGGGGAACAGCACCCAGTAGGAGTTCTTGCCCGCCGGCGCGAGCGAGGGGTCCGAGCGCGACGACGCGGTGACCATGAACGCGGGGTCGCGCATCAGCCGCTTCCGGTCGACCAGATCGTCGAAGACGCCCTTCCACTGCTGGCCGAAGTGGATGTTGTGGTGGGCGATCTTGGAGTACGTCGCGGTCGAGCCGATGTTCATCGTCACGCACGAGGGGGAGTAGTCCAGCCGACGCCGCAGCGGGTGGCCGAGCAGGTCCCGCCGTGCCACCGGCAGGTCCGGGTTCAGCACGACGACGTCGGCGGGGATGCGCTCGCCGTCGGTGGTGTGCACGGCCGTCGCGCGGTCGCCGGCCAGCTCTACCCGCTGGACCGTCGTGCCGTACCGGAACACCACGCCGTGCTTGGCCGCGGCCGCCGCCAGCGCACGCGGGACCGCGTGCAGGCCGCCGTCGGGGAACCACACCCCGGCCACGGAGTCCATGTAGGCGATGACCGCGTAGATGGCCAGCGCGTCGTACGGGGACAGACCGGCGTACATCGCCTGGAAGCTGAACACCCGTTGGGTCCTCGGGTCGTGCAGGTACTTCGCGACCACCGGTGCGAGCCGACGCATCCCGCCGAGCGCCACCAGACGGGCCATGTCCGTGCCGACCAGGTCCAGGGGCGAGTCCAGGTTGCGGTCGATGAAGGTGCGCATCTCGATCCGGTACAGCCGGGACACGAACTCGACGAACCGCCGGTAGCCGGCAGCCTCCGCCGGCCCGACCACCCGGGTGATCTCCTCCGCCATCGCGTCGACGTCGACGTGCACGTCCAGCTGCGAGCCGTCGGCGTAGAAGGTCCGGTACAGCGGCTGGACCGGCCGGAGCGTCAGCCAGTCCGACATCCGCTCGCCGACCGCGTCGAACGCGTCGGCGATCAGGTCCGGCATCGTCAGCACCGACGGGCCGGTGTCGAAGGAGTAGCCGGCGTCGCGGAGCACGCCGGCCCGGCCACCCGGGACGTCCTCGCGCTCCACGACGGTCACCCGACGGCCGGCGCCGGCCAGCCGCAGCGCCGCGGACAACCCACCCAGCCCGGCGCCGACGACGACCACGGAGTCGCTGGGTCCGCTGACCCGCCGCGGCTCCCGGGCCGCCCGGGTCTCCCGCAGCGGCATCAGGCCGCCCGCCGGGTCACCGCGTCGGCCAGCTCCCGCAGGGCATCCCGGGCATCGGGGTCGGCGACCGGCGCCCGGTCCAGGGCCGCGACGGCCTGGTCGGTCAGCTCGCCGACCATCGCCTCCACCGCGTCGAGAGCACCCGTCGCAACGATCACCTCGCGCAGCGCGGCGACACCGGAGGCGCTGAGCGCGGGGTCGCCGAGATAGCGGCGGAGCACCGCGGACTGGGCGGTGGTCGCCTGCGCGGCGGCGTGCGCGACCAGGACTGTCCGCTTGCCCTCCCGCAGGTCGTCCCCGGCCGGCTTGCCGGTCGCGGCCGGGTCACCGAAGACGCCGAGCACGTCGTCGCGCAGCTGGAACGCCTCGCCCAGGGGCAGGCCGTAGTCGCTGAGCGGATCCAGCAGCTCCCGGCCGGCGCCGGCGAGCACTGCACCCACGTGCAGCGGGCGCTCGATCGTGTACTTGGCGGACTTGAAGCGCACGACGCGCAGCGCCCGCTGGACCGACGAGCCGCCGACCGCCTGCTCGACCAGGTCCAGGTACTGCCCGGCGATGACCTCGGTCCGCATGTCGTCGAACAATCGCATCGCCGGCAGCAGCCGGTCCGCCGGGAGTCCGCAGCGGCGCAGCATCTCGTCCGACCAGGACAGGCAGAGGTCGCCGAGCAGGATCGCCGCCCCGGTGCCGAACGCCTCCGGCGACCCGGCCCACGCCGCCGACCGGTGCAGCACGGCGAACCGGCGGTGCGTCGCCGGCAGGCCGCGGCGGGTCTCCGAGCCGTCCATGACGTCGTCGTGGATCAGTGCACTGGCCTGCAGCAGCTCCAGCGCGGCGGCGGCGGCGACCACCCGGTCGGTCTCCTCGGGCCGGGCGCTGCCCGTCGCCCGCCAGCCCCAGTAGAGGAAAGCCGGGCGAAGTCGTTTGCCGCCGGCCAGCAGATCGGTCAGGGCGAGCATCGGCTCGTCAAGGTCGCCGGCGATCGTACCCAGCTGACGCGTCTTCTCCGTCAGGAACGTCGACAGCCGGTCCTGCACCTGTCCGGACAGCCAGCCACGGCCGGTGGTCGATCGCCAGGATGTCGCGTCACCGGGCGTGGGAAGGGGGTCCGTTCCACGCTGCCCGGGGAGCACAGCCGCTGCCCTGTCGATCACCCACACCTCCGCACGCGGCACCGGGAGCTCGACGATGCCCCGGGTGTCTGCTGCCCCGCGGCCGTGCTCGAACCGCCGTTTTCGACCCTAGGTGATTGGGGGATCACCGCCACCGGAGGTCGGCGGTCGTACCCTTCGGGGTGTGACCGCGTCCACAGCGGCCCGGGTGCCGGATGCTCTCGAGGCGAGCCTGGCCGGCGGGCGACCGTCGTTCTCCTTCGAGCTGTTCCCGCCGCGTGACGACGCCGCCGAGGCCCTGCTGTGGCGCACGTTGCACGACCTGGAGGCGCTCGCGCCGGCGTTCGTCTCCGTCACCTACGGGGCCGGTGGGTCCGGCCGGGCCCGTACGGTCCGGCTGACGCACCGGATCGCCGCCGAGACGACGCTGCTGCCGCTGGCGCACCTGACCGCGGTCGGCCACTCGGTGGCGGAGCTGCGCCGAATCCTCGGCGAGTACGCGGCGGGCGGCGTCCCCAACGTGCTGGCCCTGCGCGGTGACCCGCCCGGTGATCCGCAGGCCGAGTGGACCGCGCACCCGGAGGGCCTGACCTACGCCGAGGAGCTGGTCCGCCTGGCGGGCTCGGTCGGCGACTTCAGCATCGGGGTGGCCGCGTTCCCGACCAAGCACCCACGTTCGGTCGACCTCGACGCCGACGCCCGGGTCCTCGCCGCCAAGGTCCGGGCCGGGGCCTCGTTCGCGATCACCCAGATGTTCTTCGAGGTCGACCAGTACCTGTCGCTGCGGGACCGGGCCACCCGGCTCGGTGTCGACGTGCCGATCCTGGCCGGGGTGATGCCGGTGACCCGGATCGCTCAGGTCGACCGGTTCGCCGCGCTCGTCGGTGCGCCGCTGCCGCGTTCGTTCACCGACCGGCTCGCGGCGGTGGCCGGCGATCCGGTCGCGGTCCGAGCGGTCGGCGTCGAGTTCGCGACCCGGATGTGCCAACGGCTGCTCGCCGAGGGGGTTCCCGGGCTGCACCTGATCACCCTGAACCGCTCGACGGCGACGCGTGAGGTCTTCGACGGCCTGGGGTTGCGTCGGCCGGCCGTGGCCGGCACACCGGCCGCGGGGTGAGGGCGCACGTCCCGGACCGGGATGCGTACCTGCGTCGGTGGTCGGAGCTGCATGGCGGCTACGACGTCCGGCGGTCGCGGATGGTGCGCGGCTGGCTGTCGATGGTGCACGTCGTCGCGGCGCCGCTGGTGCGCCTGGGTGCCGGGCCGGGGGCGGTGACGCTCGGCGGCATCGTCCTGGGCCTGACGGTGCCGCTGGTGGCGCTCGGCGCGGTGGACCGGCCCCGGCTGGCGTTGCTCTGCTCGGTGCTCATTGTCGTGTCCGGGGTGGCCGACAACCTCGACGGCGCCGTGGCGGCGCTCACCGACCGGGCGTCGCGGACCGGTTTCGTGCTGGACTCGGTCGCCGACCGGGTCGGCGATCTCGGGTACCTGGTGGCGCTGTGGCTGGTCGGAGCCCCCGGCCTGCTGGTCGCGGCAGGCGGCGCAGGCACGTTCCTGCAGGAGTACACCCGCGCCCGGGGCGCCGCGGCGGGAATGGCCGAGGTCGGCGTCGTCAGCATCGCCGAGCGGCCGACCCGGATCATCGTGGCTGCGCTCTTCCTGTTCGGCGCGGGGCTGTTCCCGGACCGGGCCGGGCAGTGGGCCACCGCCGGGGCGGTCGTGTGGGCGGCGGCGCACGCCATCGGCTTCGTCCAGGTCGCCCTCGGCGTGCGTCGCGCCCTGCGCTGACCCCGGCGCGGGCAAGGACGGGGGATGCTCCTATGGAGTGTCAAGCACGTGGAGCAGACCGTTGGGCGCTGGGAGTGGTTGCAGCGCTGTGAAGATCTCCCGGACGATGTAGCGCTTGAGGCAGCGGATGATCTCGGTCTTGCTCAGG
>JAABUY010001217.1_pt1 | contig 36079 bp, 53 predicted proteins | sample 5560271 | NCBI WGS metagenome assembly JAABUY01 (sample SAMN10711886, study PRJNA513374) | rock metagenome | isolation source: Antarctica rocks | place: Antarctica: Victoria Land, University Valley
CGATATCTCGTAAGTCAATTTCGAGCATTGCTGTGAGTCGGCGAGAGTACGGTACGGCGCAGATCAGCTTTCCCAAGCCGACGAGCGATCATGGTGAGGATCTTGGCGAGGACTATGGGCAGCGTGATGATGGGGCTCGTCAAAATCGGGTTCAAGCATTGGCAAGCGTATGATGCGTTTGGCGATCACGGACCATGATGTCTGGTTGAGGAGATGAGGCGTAGCTGGCGAGGGTTCGTGGGGCATGTTGATCGGTGTTCTGGCAGTGTGTCATCGGCCAGAGGCAAGCTGCCTTGAATTCATTATGATGGGCTTACTGTAGACGGCCAATAGAACTTGTCAATGAATGCAAACTTCCAATCTTCCTCAGCGTGAGATCCCGGCCAGAAGAATGGTTGGAAAAAGAGGAGAGGAAGGAAGAAAGAATGAGGTCGAGAATGAGGAAATGCGAAATTTGCTTTGCCGGTCGCCAGGGGAAAGATCGTCGTCCCCTCGGATGATGTCAACAACAGGCTCGAGAGCGGACCTACCGCGTCCTCGAAGCCTGAACTTTTGTGATATAGGCTGCAATGGGCGGCATTCCAGCGGGAAGGAGCAGCGTTCTACTTGAGAGTTTCAAGGTCTTACTTAGCCGTCTTTTCATTCACAGAATTGACATGGCTTTCTTTTCGATAAATCATCAATCTCGACTCATCCCCATTGTACCTTCCTTTCGTTCTCCTGACCGTCATGAAATACTTTCACTTCTTCTTAATGGTCAGAATGGTATCACGGCGCCCCTGAATCCCACTTCATCAGTCCTACCCAATTCGTAAGGGCAGACACTCACTCCCACAAGCCTCCACAAGGCCTCCACATCGCCTTCTTCCTCCTGTTGTTCCTCTGAGAATCGTCGATGAAGGTGAAGCGTGTCTTGAGGTACTTAGAATGCCATTCATCGTACGTCCGGTCCAGAGCCCCATCGAACAAGTCTGTCGTAAAGCTGTGATCGTCTTGCTCCGCGCCACCGACGATGAGAGGATGGTTGATCTGGACTGTGATTTTGCCTTCGGTCTGTCCAGGATGTGCCGAGAGTATCATGATCTCCGGTTCTGTGCACAGCAATTGTCGCTTTCGCGCCGCCTTCTCTGTTTCGCCGCTCCGACCGACGTCCCAGATGATGGCCTCGCGTAGATGAAGCGGCAACTTGGGATGATCGGAGGACGTCCCGGTAAGGGGTGATCAGACGTAAGGTCGTGGAAGGTGATACTGGCGATTCTGAATGACCAAAAAGTATCCATGCACACCTCGTATGCAGAAAGGTTTTCGTCAATATGGGGATGGGATTCGGATCGTCGAATTCCAAAGCGCTCGGATGGCTCCAGGTCTTTGAGTAACAAAGGTGAATCTGCCGATCTCCCGGGATCATCCTTTCCACACCGCAAATCAGACTTTCCCAGGCCGTCTGATCTTTTCTTGGCGCGAACTGCCCGCCTGGTCGAAGGCGCCTGTCCTGAAAGTCACTTCTGTCGCCCGGTAGGAAGACAATGGCTTCGAGACTCGACAAGAGCTCGGGATGAGTAGCACCTTCTTCTGATTGTGGACCAGGGTCGAAAGCCATGCAGACCTCACCAGGCGGGAGGTCTCGTATGACGAGAGTCCGAACATGATGAAGGTGGATCGCCATGTAAAGATTGCTCTTTGCAATCGAGAAATCGTCCCTCGTCTCGAAACGCTGCTCGGACCTGATACGCAAATCGTACTCCTAAAGAGCGCTCTCGAATAGCTTTCGGGGTAGTAATCCCTCCGCCGACTCTTTCGCCATTGTCACCTTCTCGAATGGTGTTGGCGTCGCAATGTCGTAAGTCTCCCGAGAGCACTGTTGAAGGTTTGCAAGGGTACGACGGAGATCGAGGGTGCCGAGGTGAAGAGCGATTCGATTGAAAACCTTGGTGGGACTAGGCGCGGAGGGGGTTGGGCTGGGTTTGGCTGATAGTGATGGGTCATAGGGAGAGGGTGAGGATGTACCTTCACATCGGATGGATGATCGCAGGGCATGATGTGGAGTGAAGAACGATTGACGGGTCGATGCATGGGCTCTCGCTGGAGGAGGCTTCGACAGGGGACCCCCCCTCAGCCGATCTCTGTATCTAGACATGGATCAGCGAGATTCATCCTTCAAAGACTGGTACTCACTCAAGCTTGATAACCGTCGCGGTAGAATATACGATCTTGTCACACGAAACAGCAAGAAGGCTCTCTTGGAGTCAATAACCTCACAAATGGAAGCAAGCGTGTTCGGGGAGGGTTGATCGGCGTATCCTACCATGGCGTGGTCGGCATTCCCTGAGCACGGCGGAACGATCTACGTGATGCTGATGATGAGGTGGTATCGAGTTATGCCTGCATCAGTGAGACTTCAAGATTCTCCGCTTATCAAGCTCTGCCGTGACTTGCATCCCGATCTATGCACATCTGCGACATCCACATTTCTCTAGATCGCACTCTACGCCTCCTTCACAATTCCGCTGGCTTCACCTTGTCCGTCTCCGGCGAGATCGATGCCAGACTGCTATCGTCCAGCGAAGCGGACGAGTCCTCCTTCTCCCTCTCTAAGACTTGTTGATTCGCCGCCCTGATGGGGTCTTGCTGCTCCCCCTACACCTCATCAGCTGCAGCTACCATCATCTTGCGGGGTCCCACTAACAAGGATGTACGTCTCGGTCGTGACGTTCACATGCACGACGGGAGGGAGATCGTGGCGGGTCGACCCGATATGGAATGTGTTTTCTTTCTACACCGTTATGATTGGTCAGTCATCCTGCCGAATAGAGGTACCGAGAGCAGGCTCACCCAACGAGTGTCAGGATCTGATACCATCTGCCGGCGTAGGTTCGATCTGGTGTTAAGTACCACCAGAAGGCAGATCACGTCGACTTTCGAAGCGGCACTACACATATCAGCTGGAGAGATACGAGTTGACGTACATGAAGAGAAGTTGGAACGAGGACTCCGCGGCCGTAGTCGTTAGGATAAGAAATGCTACAGCCCTTGCGTGACGGGATCAGCCAGTCATAGCTGCAAGGATGAACTGGAGACTGACAGAACAGTCGGCGGAAGCTGCGTCTCGGCGACCAAGCTGAAGGCGACCGATATCAGAGGAGATCAGGAATGCATCGGAGACAGGGGGAGCTCACATGAGAAGCTTGATGATGAGCTTGTCCGTCGCGGCCCAGCCCGTTCGCGATTGGATGAGAGACCAGGCGATGCATGACGTCGTGATGACATCACCCGTCATTCCCATCGAGAGCTTCTGTCAATCATGGCACGAGATGGGATCACTCACCCAGGAATACATCATGATGCGCGTGTACTGCTTGTCGTTAGTCGCCGTCTCAGAGCAAGCAAGAGTGCTCACATGGAAGTTAGCCGGATTGACGGACATCACTTTTGCCGCAGTTGCACAAGCGGTGGACGCGGTCCTGTCATGGTTAGACGTGATTGACGGTCGAGGCACGATGAGGAGGACCTACAGGAGAGTGACCAGTACAACGGCTAGGGGGATCGATCTTCCTCGCAATCGATATGCTCGTTCCGCGAAGAACGCCTGATCCTTCTTAGCGCGGCCTTCTACTCAGATGAAAGGAGAACGTACGGAGACGGGCACTCGAGCCGCGTTATCGATCATGTAGAGCCACGAAGACCCTGATATCCCCATCAGTCCCGCGTTGGATCGCCAGAAAGACCCTGAGTCACACTTGTGGTCCAGGAACTGTCGGTACTGCCCGTAGCGGAAGATGAAGAGGTGCATGATCCACGCCATCACACTGTCTTCGTGAGCGGAAGACGACCACGGGGAAGGACAGACGTACAAGGTGGTCATGGTCAAGCTGACCACGGCGAGCAGGTACTGCAGCCCGCCTCAGCAGACAGCCAGGATCGTGATCGGACATACCACGAGTACCTTGACACATCTCACCTCGGTCTTGGCGAAGTACACCTGCCACCTGATGAAAAGCTGGAGAGCGACTCCAAACATGACAGCGTCAAGGAACATCCTGATGAGTCCGTCAGCCGATACGTGTATCTAGGGAGGAGGAGCGCACCCGCCGATATAAGGACCAAGGCCGGTGCCAGGATGCTGGGATAAACGGGCGTGAGCGATGGCTTCGAGTTGGGCGGGAGTAGGTGCCATTTTGCGAAGATGGGGATATCATCATTAGCGAGTGGGGGTGAAGGGGTATATATGACAAGGCCTCTCATTCTGATGTTCTCGATCTGGGGTGGCCGCGAGAGGATTGATGGGATCTGTCAAACGCCGTTATCAGGTACCATCGACTCCCCATCAGCTACACCAGGTCGAATATTGCTTCATGCCCGGGCCCGCCGAGACGGTGGACGAGGTCTTGACAGCAAGGTTACATCCCCCTCGATCATCGCTCGAAAAGCCGATCTGATCATGTGGGGGCTGCGAACGAGAAGATCTCTTCCATGCAATCTTTTGGGGACGAGGGAAAGGAATATTGATGGGATGACCTGTGTCAATCGAGAGCTCAGGATGACGTAATCCTTTCGGCGCCACCTCGGATCAGGCCCATCATGATGGATACAGGGAAAAGGACTGATCAATAATTTTCCGCCAGCCAGTAGCCCTCAGTCTATGTACCTCGCATCTTTCCTCCACACTCACCGCCTTCTCCCGTTTCCAACGAGCATTCACTTGAATCTTGACCCCCGGAGGTCCAAAGCGCGAATCCCTCCTTCACCACACCGGCTGTAAGCTTCCCTCTACCTCTTCGTGGACATTTCTTCCTCGGCCCACTGAGATCACTTCCTCAGGATCCTCCAAGCTCATTCAATCTTCGGTGCATTCGACGGATCCTATCGAATACTTTCCTGCTTTCACCGTCAGTGACAATCATTACGGGCCTAGACAGACTCACAGACCCCTAGGAACAGCTTCGATCTTCTTTCATCCCTCTCACACGGCCACATTCTCGACCCAATACGACATGCCTCATTTCCTTCACCTCTTCCGAATCGCCCCCAACTTACCAGTCTATGGCATTCACGATAAACCCAACATCAGTGTCCTCTTCAGCAGCTCCGTCCAATATGTCGAAGCGCCCAGCCAGTCCCCTCACGCCATGCTCTGTTACCGATCAACTTAAACGCCCGCGCCTCGAAGACGGTCATGCCGCCCCGGAACATGGCGACGCGCGGAAAGCCGCCCGCAAGGCCTGCAAAGACATGCTTCACCAGCTCACCCCACAGAAGCTACAGCAGTTCACCCTTGATAGGTGGGAAAAAGTTCCTGAGGCCACGAAGGATCTCGAGGCCTGAATGCCGGTCATCATGACAGAGAGATATACGGGAGTTACGGGAGAGACCAGTGAAGTTGAAGGAGGAGGCGCAACGAATGAGGATGAAACGTTTGGAAGCCAAGTAGAAGGAGATGGACAAGAACAAGACGCGAGAGAGCTGGTTCGACATCACCCATCCTGTCATCGACCGTGTCGGACGGGCAACTTCGGTCACCTCGCCGCTCAGACGTCAGCGTACATATCAGAGACTGAGGATGACATGCTTTCGGCCGTCAGGAAGATCTGCAGCGCGACCGGGCCGGGAGCGTCTTTTTTCTTCCCCAAATCTCGCGCCTTCTCGTGGCCTTCCACTCGTCTCGTTTGCCGAATGCCGAAATGGGAGAACCTGTCAGAGAATCTATGACAGGACGATCCTGGCGATTGCAAGGATAGGCAAAGCAATGAGTGAGCGGGAGTGCGAGCTCTCAAGGGCCGATCGCTACAATCGGGAAGTGATGTGGCACGTTGCGGACAGGCTCCGGAGAGCCGGAATGGAAGCATTTGATCAAGCACATCGAGCCATTCCTAGCTGTGGACGAAGAGCAAGCAGAGTGAAAACGGGGGGATGAGGGTGCTGAACAGGGGAGACGATTCGCCATCCATTGCTTCGCGAATTGATTCAGCGAAACGAGGAGTACCGAGTAATCCGTAGCGAGGCGATGATCCGAGGGAATCGTATACTGGGGACATCAGAAACTGTATGATTTAGGCATGTCTTTTCAATCTCTTATACCCATGTAAGGCTGTCCATAGGCCTACGATTAGACAAGAGGCATTCCCGGAAGGCGTCGAACACTGTTCTGGAATGCTGAACTCGCTCAACTCGCTTCAAACCCTCCCGCCTTCCATCAGTCTGCTATCAAACGGTGTCGCGCTCGCTTCATCTGCACCAAGATCATGCTCCCCATCTGATCTTTCGGGCCGCTCCTCCGGCTCGATAGTCCCCATATCCTTCGCGCTTGTCGCCCTCAAGACATTTCTCTTCAACAATCGGATCCGCTGCCGAGCACACCAGATAGAAGACACATCCGAATACTCTCCGAGATCTTCATACCACCATCATCCTAGACTTCTCGTCCAAAACTGTATTGAGTACTGAGCACGACCATCAGAGACCTCGTAGGATTACCCGTTGCACTTGTCATCCAGCACATATCAGCTTCACTCGACAGGAACAAGTCGGCCATGGTCGTCCACCTTCACATTTTCATCCTCCTGTGGACAGCCAGAAGCGGTTGATCAATGGTCAGTGACGAGATCAGTATTCGGCCAGCTGTGTTCCGGTCATTGCGCTTCGTTCAAGGCCATAACTCCGTGATCGACGTGAGATCTACGGACCGCCTTGGATTAATCAATGTCTGAAAGGTAGATGGTTCATACCCATTAACAGACATCCCGATGAGATATCGTGGCAGACATTAGGTTCTCCCAGCCTTCTCGGATGCAAGACAAGCTCGTCGGTTTGGTCCCGACCACAGGATGATCATGCTCGGAAGCGAAATGTGGCCGGTGCGTCACCGCTCGGAAGCAGATCTCCCACAGGAACGGTTCCAGGCAAGTGGACAGAATCAGCCATCCCAAAATACATGGTAGAAGTGGCCCGGAAAATCAAGATGAGAAATGACCGGTACGATCCAGCTCGACGGTCAGCTCTTCCTCGCCCAGCTCAATCGCGCCATGATCCGCGAACCCCACTGGCCCCATGACCTTCAACTGAACAGTGCACACCTCATCAGCCTTGTCACGGAGACGAAAGAGAGAGAGAGAGACGGAAACTTACCTTGGTACATCCATGGGTGGTGTGGAAAGTGGTCTCGGCTCGACAATTTGCAACATCCCCCCGAATTGTATGCTGGGTATTGAGTACCACCAAGAGGCAGATCACGTAGATCTTGTTGGTACAACTGTGCAAGACCGATCAGTGTTGGAACAGGCGGCGAGGAGAGAGGGGATGTACGCGAAGAAGGCCGTGACGGTCCCTGGTTCTGTATGACAAACGCCACGAGGAACGCCATGGTGCTGTTTCGCCATCAGCTTCTCCAAAGTGGCAAGGATGAGAGGATACATACAGAATGGTTGGCGGAAGCTGAGTCTCGGCCACCATGCTGGTGCAAATCAGTCAGGCAGCCAACTAGAGACAGAGAGAGAGATGATTGACGTACAAGAGCAGTCTCTTTATAATCCTGTCTGTCGCGCTCCAGCCGGTTCGGGATTTCACCAGCCATGCTGCGATGGAAGTGGTGATTATGAAGTCAACAGCGAGATCGCTGGAAGTCTGAGGAAATCGTCATCAGTATGGCGGGTACGTCGAAGGTAGCGATCAGGTACCTTGAGATAGATGAGATCTCTTCCGATCTGTATCGATCAATCAGAACGTAGTCCGATCCAGCTTGAAGGAGAAGTGGTGACGTACCTGAAGCTTCGACCAATCCCGGACTACGATTTTCGCCGCGATGGGAGCTGCGATAGATATGGACCTGGGGCATCATTAGTCATCGCCGACTCGTTGCTTGACAAGGAGAGCTTACAGGAGGAAGCAGAGGACCATGGCGAATCCCCATTGTTGATTCCACATCCGCCAAGCTCTCAGCCCGAAGAAGGCCTAGTATCCATCCATCATTAGCAAGGGGAAGAGCGAGATGAGAGTGGTGACTCACGGTGATGGGGATCCGGACGGGTAATTCGAGTATGTATGGCCAAGAACTCCCTACGTTCCAACCATCAGTCGGGTTTTAAGAGAGGAGGAGAGCGTAACGTGCAGGCTTCATCGAGGAATGGACCGAAGGAGCCGAAATGGTAGACGAAGAGGTGCATCATCCAGGTGATGAGACTGTGTCCGACAATCAATCAGGAATGAACCAGGGAGAAAGGGAAATACGAATAAGAACAACATTGTGACGACTGTTGACCAGATCATCAAGTACCACTGACATCGATACCGTCAGCTCTGCTCGCTTGCATTGGGGAGTAACGGGACATACGACGAGTATCCGGATCCCGAGTTTCTCCTTGCCGGCAATGGCGCATTGGAAATGGAGGAACATCTGGAATACAACGCCAAACATGGTGACATCGGCCAGCATACTGCATGAAGCACGACCCATCGTCATCATCAGCAGAAGTCACTGACAGTGTGGAAGAGGGGAGACGCACCCCAGCATGGTTGGCCCTAAATTGAGCCCGACATTTTTCGACAGAAGTTCTTGACCCATAGCTTCGAGTTGCGCGGACGTGATTTTTAGCATGACGAGGGCGGCCGATGGTGATAGCAATGGTGGTGGTGGTGGTAATGGAAGTGAAGCTCTGCTTCCGACGTGGGGAACAGGCAACTATTCAACCAGAATCCAAACTCGATGTGTAGCCCGAGCTGAATCTCAAACCAAGCCATCGTCTCTGGCGTCTGCTTCCCAACCCTAAGCTCATCAGATAAACGCCATCTGAGAATTGGGCACTCCCCGTTTCTGTGGTACGGGTGGGGCAAACTTTCGGGGATTTCGTCCGAATAAGGCAGGTCGGAAGATTGCAAATGTGTTGATCGGAACAGCTGATCAGCGCCGCCCAGGAACGATATCTTACGTCACTCAGCTTTCTTCCTTTCCGATTGCGCCCACTTACCGGATTCTACGTAGCATGAGATCGTATCAACAGTCTAATCACCCTTGTCCTTCCTAGCCTCCCCTGCATCCCCATCATCATCCTTATACCCCTTCCCACCTCCATCCTCGTCATCGCTATCCTCCCCCATCGCAAAAACCACATTCTCTTCCCCGTTTTGACCTTTCGTCCCATGCCCGTTCACCAGATGATCCTCGTCCCCGTCTCCATCCTCATCGTCGTGCGTGGCGAGACGACGATGACCACGTTCTAGCGCACCGATTTCGTAGTCCTCAGCGTCGGCCTCCGCTTCGTCCTGCGCGAGCTCCTGGGACATCGCGAAGCGGACATTGTCGCGGCTCTAAAATCACCATCAGCCAAGTATTCCTCTGCAGAACACCATCCGGAACGACAAACCGGTCTCCAGATCCAAGAGATCGCCGCAAAGACGCAGAGATAAATCGTCGCCAATGACCCGTCGAGTAGGATCCATCGATACCGCCAATTCCTCGGCGCGTAATCTGGACATATAAGCGCGACACTTCGGTGGAAGAGGATAGACCTACCCTCATCTAGTCGATTTGATAAGCTGAGCGACGATACGACGAAGAAAGCGGCGACAGCGATCACGGCCAGGATGAGGATCCGCCAGAGGCGCTGGAACATTTGTAGCTTGGAGCGCTGTTTGCGGGCTCGTAGGTGGATGATGGTTCCTATCACGAGGATCAGCAAGGCACAAACTGAGGAAAGAGGGGAGCTGACCATTCAAACTGACGATAATCCACATGAGGAAGGCGGTGAGAGTGAGGGCGAGCGGGAATATGAGAACGAGGACAATCACTAGCGAAGCGCTCTGTAGCGGAATCTCATCAGCTAGACCTCAGCGGATGGTCAAAGAGGCTTACGTCCAGCTCGACCTCGACGGTTCCGACCGAGTACAGCACTGCCCTTGAGTTAGCATATGGATCAAGATATAAGCAAGGGTCCTACCTCCGAAGATGAAGTGAAAAGCGGTCAAGACCCTGATCTTGCCCATGATCCCTCCCAAACTCTGCGAGACCACGCTCAATCCCATACTGACGATCAGCAAAAGGAAGAATGACAAGGAGTTCCGTGCCGCATTGAGGATGGCAATGACGAAGAGGAATGCGATTGAGGCGGCGCCACCGCCGTTCTTGTTGATGTACCGGTAGTAGGCGAATTGTGCGAGCATCTCGATGACGAGGAAGACGATGGTGCCGGAGATGTAGTATTGCATTGGCCTGGGATTACGACAATCAGGCATCACACACGCATAACATGGGTAGATGGGACATACAGAAGCTCGTCTCGGTGCTTGACGCACAGGAACGCCCACCCGCACCCCAGCGCGAAGTAGAGTACGCTCAGTATGAGATAAAACTACGAAGATCTTCAGTCTGACCCAGCCATGCATGGTATGGCGAGCTCACGTTGATCTTCGGGTACTCTACAGCCGGCAACTCGCCATCAAAGGTATTTCGGAAGAGCACCAAGCCAGAATATTCGGCATGGGTCGCTTGGCGAGGGGTGGGGATGTTGTCTCGCGAGTTGACCAATGTTACAGGGACAATGCCTGTTCATTGAATCAGCAGGCATTGCTGGTAGCGGAATAGAGGGACTCACCAATACAGTAGTACCCAGTCTTGCGGACCGCATATGTGATGGGTGCTGAGTAGATGGGGACGGTCGATGTGGAGCCCTCCAAGGTAGCGTCTTCCAACTGGCCGCCAAGACCTCCGCTATATCCTCCTCCTGTATCATCGTCATACCCCTCATCGACAGCCTCATCATACCCCTCTCCGGTATCTTCGCCGTAACCGCCGCCGACATCCCCATCATATCCCCGTCCCGTATCCTCACCATTGTCCGGTTCTTCATTCACAGAGACGGTGCCATCATCCAGTTCATTATCATCCCCAACCCCGTTTCCTACGCCTCCAATCATATCGTCCAACGCAATGACATCGACCATCTGCTTCTTCCTCATGATCCCTTCCTCTTCCGCCCAGTCCATATCATCGTCTTGGCCTTCAACCCCATCATCATTCCCATCGAATCCCCCAAAGATATCGTCATCTTCTCCGGTCTCGAGGTCACCTGTCTCGGTGACGGTGTCGGCTGAGGTGGTGGTGGTAGGCTCCATGTCGCTGGGCTCGTCGGAAGGGGTGGAAGGAAAGGATGAGGCGGAGAATTTGAGGGCGGACGTGAATATGGATGTGGAATTGAGTGAGGTCCCGGAGGGGAGGGAGGTGATAAAGGAACCGAGGTCATTGGCGGTGCAGAGACCGGAGCGGACTGACAGAATGTCAGTTGATATCACGAATCACCGACCGAGGCGCAAGCGGGAGGTTTCCAGCTCACCGGCGGAGGTCGTGCAGATGTATGTCTTCTTCAGCGGCCAGTACTCGTCAGTGCGCCCAAACTTCATCTCATAGACGCACAGGCCGATACACGCCACCCACCGAGTTATCTGGCGTGGTCACGCCGAGACAGGGAACGTCATTCCATTCGTAGATCACAAGGGCGACCTGGCCGTTGGATGTGGGGTCGAAGGTGACTACACGGTGGTAAGAACAGTCCAAGATTGGAATGGTAGGAGGATTTGAAGAACAAACTAACCCTCGATGAAGGCCTCCTTCCCACCCCACATCCCCGAGCATACCTCCCTGAGCTCATCCGTATCCCGGATAGGAACTGGAGTAGATCGGAGCATAAGCACGAGTCCTGGGTGGTCTGAAGAGGATAGGCCGAAAGGGCTAACCGGGCAGACTGGTGGAAGGACTCACCTCGGAAAGCCAGGACATGGGAGACTACAGCGAGCCAAGAGAGGATGAAGAGGACAGGATGGTGATGAAACCGCATCACGGCGCCCGTCACCGCGGCACGAAGGTCGGTGCGACCTCGTTATCAGTCGGATAAGAGCCTTGCAGGTCAAGAGATAACTTCAATGGCGCTGATGAATGTGGAAAGACGCGTCTCCAAGATGAAGTGAGTCTTGAAAAGGAAGTGAATCGACCGTGTGGCACCGCACGAAACTTCATTCAGGCTACAAAGGACAGAACTGAAAACAAGAAACGGAAAAGTAAGGCAAGCGCAATGATAGCAATCTACGTCGCCAAGGGAACAGCTCAGGGTGTTTCGTTCGCGGATGAAGACTTACCAATCGGACTGAGCCATGAGCTTCGCCATTGAACGAGTGAGGCGACGGCTGGGAGTCGCTCCGTCCACCGACATGTAATCAGACGATGCTGGGGAAGGGGGAGATGGGGTCTTGGGGTCGACCGACATTAGGGAGTTGGGGGAAGGAGTTGCTCGGTGAGGCGGAAATACGAGGACTCGCCGTCTTTTGCCGTTCTCACGTCCTACCGGTACTGACCTCGCTTGCATCAAGTACTTGCGCCATCCTCTTGAATCCTAAAACCAGCGCAGAAGCCTTCATGCCTAGACCGCCATCGATACCGAGTACGAGGAGAACCGTTCTCCGATGCGATTTTTGTTTGTAAAGGTCTCGGTAAATTCAAGAATGATAGGTTGTGGCGAGCACGAGATCGTCGAGATAGCGAGAGGGAGCCGGGAAACCGGAAGTTAGTGGCGGGAATTTGCATGCATCCACGATGGTCTTCCGAAAGAAAGCGAGATTGACGAAGGCGATGGCCTCGAGTCGATTGACATAGTCCCATCCGCGGATCCGCTTGTCCTCTCTGACGGAGGTTCCGTCGGCGTAGACGACTATGAACCGCTCTAGAACGACTCTTGAATATCGACGCGCCTCGGACTGTTCTTGAGGGAGACGTCCAGACCGCGAATCTGAGCCATGTAGTCAGCAAATAGTCGCCACGGACGATGAGGAGGACGGGGACAAGGATCGTGGTGCCGTGAATGGGCACAAGAGGTCAGAATGGGGAAGAGAACGTGGTGTTTGCCATGGGGGAGGACAGTGATGCCTGGATGGAGGTGGAAAGGGGTATAAGGATAATGGCGGGGAGGATAGAACGAGACGTACAGTGAAGAGGCGCTTCATGGCCTCTATAAGCTCTCTGTCGACCCTGTCCCTCGCGGACATGAAGGCGAGAGGGTGTTGTCTATCGCCCCGAGCTTTTGGAAGGTCTCGTTGTCGAAGATGAAGGATTTGGTGGTCTCGGTGATATTAGTGGTGGACATATCGATGGACCTCGTTGTAGATAGGGTTAGAGGTGGATGTGTGCGTGGGTAGTCACGAGATGATATATGGTGCTGAATGAGGTGAACACGGCGGTGAGTCTCCCTGTGCGCTTAGATAGTTTCCTCTAGTCATCTTCACCATTCTCTTGATTCAATCGACAATGCCGAGACTACGTAAACTGGGACACGTCGAGCCACCGGCTGTATCGCCAATCGAGAAGCTCTATTCAGTCAGTCCCGTGACGAGTGGGCTGTGAAACCTAGGCTTGGACCTCATGGGAAACGCAATCGAGTGAGAAGGGTTCCGTCAGGGCAGGCTGGGTTGGTCGTGAATTTCGATCACACCACGGTCGGGGTTGTAATCAGTTGCGACTTCTCAAATGAAACTCCACCGGCTATTCTCGTAGCGGAGCAAATTTCGGTTTCAGGTCTTTTACGGTGGCGAACTGTTGCACGGACAAAGGGGAAAGATTACCTTAAATTGTGCGCAAAGCTGGTGGTGTATGCCGTGAGCGAATCTACACAGAGAACCGTGTCCCCCAATGAACAGAATCACTGGTCAGGGATCTGCTACTATAAATGGAAGTCCATTGAGTGAATATTCCCACCGACGGAATGCTCCGTTCCGTGTGGGGACGGATCATCGGCATCTGTCCACCCCGTGCGTCAGCGACTGGGATGTGGAGAAGTGACTGAGCTCCGCCGTGATCTATGGTAACGTGATCACGAGCAGTACGAGCAGACCTCAGCTTCCCGGCACATCGGACAGTGTTCTGATCTTGTTTGACCGTCCTCAAGAAGCGATCGTCATGCTTCTAGATGTTCCCCAGGCACTCGGCTCCGATGTCAACTCACGAGCAAGCTGCCTACAAGTGGTACACGAGGTATCAAGGGGCCGAGAGACTTGGTCTTTCACTTCTCATTGAATGTTTGGCTGGACAAGAGTCATCCGTCTTAGTTGCTGTACAATCTGAACCTGGTTCTCTTACCTTGCACCGACGCGTTATTACCATTTCGTCGCCACCTGAAACTGTCATTCCATCCCCTCTTATCTATCACAACACGATATCAGATACCGAGCATGCCGGATCTCAGTATCACCGAAACCTGCTCCCTGGACTCGCTGAAGGAATACATCATCCTATTCATGCGTCGCAAGGAGGAATTGGATGCACTGTATGTGCCGATGAATGAGGTCTGGGTGAGACGTCTCCGCGATCCTTCCTATTCTCGCCGCAAATTTCGAGACGTACGTCTACTGGCGACGAGGCGGCCGCATGGTGAAGAAAGCGCTGCATCAAGGACCACCTATACGCAGGACAAATGAGCGCTTCATCTTCGTGCACCCGCCAGTCCCACCTGCAAACGATAAGACCACCTCAGCCGGGGTGGGAGACCATGTTTTGGGCGGAATTTGACGACTTATTGCACGAAGCGGATGCACAGGCGGCCCTCTTCCAAGCGATACAACAAGATCGACCGGTCGACCGACTTCCCCTTCGCGGCTTGCAAATCCGACGCATCATCATCCAATTCGCCATTCACCGAGGAGGCGAACATGGTGGTTGAGCAGGCGCAGGCGAGATGCAAAGGAAGGTGGTGTGGTTGCCGAAAAGAAAGCGTTCGCGCCGATCAGCCGAGGTACGTCTGCTCCTTTTGAATGACGTTCATCTGACAGACCGAATCTGGCAGGATATCGAGAACAGAGATACATGTGGCTTGTGACGGGGATGGTGAGCACGATGTGGAGATTGGGACCGTTCACGTCTTGTCTTGTGTACCTCCCGATGAAACCTCTTATTGATGTTGTGATCCTGTCTGTTTCATCCATCATGATCCACTTTGAGTCGCATCCGGTACACAACACGGCATTCCGCCGTGACGGGCGTTTATGTGTAACCATGAGGGGTGAAGCAAAATAGGGATCGCTCATATGATGTCTCTTGTATATATTTCATGCAAATGTCCCCTTCCTCGCGTCGATACTCTCTATCCTGGCTCGATCAATCCTCGCAATCCACTCCTTCGCCTCTCTCGCACTGGTAGCCCTACACGCAGTCAGCACAACTGATTGACTAAATCGCTAGAGGCTCGCTCACTTCAGTCCTACTGTGTCACCTCCACGATGATAGTCGACCTTGAGCACGAAGCTCGAGTCGTCACGCCCGGCGCGGACAGAGAGGTCAAAGAGCGGAATAGGCTGCAAAGGCAGTGTTCAGCACAGGGTCCCAGAAAAGCCACTCACCATACGATACAGGTTCCGACTCTCGATCAAGACCAATACGTCGTTACACAGCACCAGTATTAACTTCCTCCCGGACTTCGCCTTCATCACCTGGTCCTCCTTCAACAACCTCCTCGGTCCCTGGTACTGGGTGGGCGCAGTCAGATCCAGTCGTCTTGACAATCACCATCAGCTCAAACAGCAAATGTGGGAACTCATCTCGACTCACCCTTCGCCTCCGATCCAGAGATCCTCGCTGAGCACTCGGAGTCGATCGTTCCCTTCTGCTTCTCGTACAGACTCGTTGATCGTCCCGACTATGGATTCGACGGTATTGAGCGCGTTGTGGAGGGCGTGGAGGTCTTGGTCGGCTTCGGTGTAGTGGATGATCTGTTTGACGAGTAACGGGTACCGGGTGATGCGTTGCATTGGGATGAGGAGGAAGCTCGAGAGGTCCAGCCCTCGAACAAATGAGTTTGACTCGCGTATGCTCTGGAGATGGGCCGCCAACTCGGGAGTGACCTGTCGGAGGGACTGTAACAACCGACTCGCTTGCTGCTGATTCACGCAGTACGTCTGCCACTCCCTCAGCTTTGTCAGCATATTGTCGCGGGACGTACCGTGTATACACCCATCTCGCGCATATGATCCTCCAGCAGATCCCCAACTGTATCCACGTACAGCCGACAGGCCTTCTGTCTCTGCTCAAGGGAGGAAAGGAACGAGGTATTGGCGAGGAGAATGTCCTCGACGTTGGCAAAGATGACAGTCTGGGCTTTCTCGTCGAGAAGGTTGAGGAGGGAGGCGTAAAAGACCTGCATTACCAAGAGTCAGCGAAGGCATGTGAAGGACGATGTTGACGGACCTCGACGATAAGCTGTAGATCGCGGTTGTAAGTACTTTCCGTAGCGATGAACTCGAAGATCGCCTGTCACACAATCAATACCAGGTAACGCTAGCGATGACGAGATTCGACGCACCTCCTGTCGCTTCCTCTCCCGTCCGCTCATACTCTCCAACACGCCCGGATCCACCAGACTACTCCACGTCTTGCCAAACTCCTGGGCAACAGACTCCTCCTGACTGACAGATGTATCCACTCTTGTGATCGGTCCGCTGATCCTGGTCGTGGGCGAGCTCATCTCCTTTTCCTGTGAGACCGCTGGCGCCATCATGCGAGAGAAGAAACCCGACAAGCGGGACCCAGGATCCTTCTCCCTCTCCTTTCCGAGAGAGTTGACAGACGCGGCAGGCGACATGGCCGCACGGGTAGGGGCCGGTGACGCCGCGGGCGAGGTGCGATCTGACGGGATCTGGAGAGGGGTGGGACGCGCGCTGGACTGCGCGAGGAAAGATTCATATCGCGCATAAGCGTCTTGTGTCTCCATTCGGGGATCCTGCTCCTGCTCCTCAGGCTCAGGAGAAGGGGTGACGATGTGGAGATCAGTCTCGCTCGAAGAAGGGACGGCTGGCGCCTGTCTGCGCTTCTTCGGCGCTGCGGGCGCTGGTCGCCTTCTGGACACCTTCCGGTCTGCAGTTCGACTGGGTACACCGGGCGGTTCACGCCGGAGTTGTAGACCCGCTGAGGACAGCATCCTCTTTCGCTCCACCTCGCGATGCTTTCGTTCTGCTTCCTTTTCTTCGTCTACCTCCTCGTTCGACTCATCCGAAGACCACCAGGAGAGCACACTGTCATCGTCGGACGATTCATCTCCCTCATCCGCGCTTTTGATAGATGGTGAGCGGGAACGAGTGTCAGTAGCGGTGCTGGGAGAGAGAAGGGATTTTGGTCGAGGTTGAGGAGACCGGGTCGAAATTACCGGAATCTGACGTTGAGGTTGGGGTGAAGGTTGTTGTTTTGGAGGGAGGGGAGGGGGTGGTGGGATGATAGAGTCGGACCTTGGATTCGAACCTGCGATTTCAAACGGTTTGCATTCGGCATGATCGAACAATGGTGGGACAGCAAAAGAAAAACAAGCTTCAGCCTGTGCCAAGCCAATGTAAACAAGCGGTAGTGCCGATCGAACGGGTAGACTAACCTATGATCTCTAGGTACGATGCCGGGACAATGAAGATGACGCCAGCCTTCTCCGTCTTCCACCAATGGCCGTCGGATGTGTCGACAATATCGAGAACATCTCCCTCGGTGAAGGGGAGCTCCTCCTCGGATCCGCCATCGTAAGCGTAGCTTGCCTTGGCGCGGGTTACTGAGGGAGGAAGGATAGGGGTAGAGAAGGGTTTGGCGAGGGAGCATCAGCATGACAGACGGTGAAGGTGCGGCGCGAGGGGAAGACCCTGCCGTCAGCACTGGTTCTCACAGCGTGATGTTTTTACTCACCCGTCATCTCCTCAACATAAGAATGGGGGAACCATCCTTTTCTTCCCTCCTCTACGGACATCCCATACCACCAGGGACTTGACGCATCTTTCGCGGGATGAGCGACAATCACGACGTTCTCCTTGAACGGAAGGTCGACTTCCCGTTGTCCATCGTATGCATACAGCGTTCTTACACGCAGGGCTAAGTTCGGTCAGGAAGACGAAGTCCGTATAGGAAGGGAAAGCTTACATTTGGAAAAGTCAAATTCGGATAGATCCTCCCCGTTCTCGTTCGAAACGTTAATCGCCGGCGCGAAGCCATTCAACTTGGGCTCCTGCTCCTCCCGCGTACTCTCGAGGACGGCCTCGTGGCTCGCCGCGGGGTGTGCCTGATCTGCTGCCAAGCCGGCGTACCAGTCGACGGATTGGCGATTCGAGTTGGACGGGGCGAAAGAGTCATCGGCAGCGGGCGTAGGTGGCGAGGGTGGGGCGGCGGTGTTGATGTGTGCGGGAGGGGCAGTGTCTCCGATGACCTTCCCGCTGACGGGTGGACAACTCTTGTCAACGGTTGCAGCCTTCTTCAGACGTGCTCCGCCCTGAATGGCGGAGAGGAGAGCACCACGTCCAGCAGTTGGTTCACCACCACCGAGGTTTTGGAGCGCTGCAGGCGGAGCTTTGGGTGCAGAGGGTGCGGTCGGGGCTGCGGAGCCAGGACGAGAGCCTGGAGGGGAGGTGACATTGCCGAAAAGCGCACTCGCGAGAGCTCCACGAGAAGCACGCGAGTTGGCGTACTCGTCGTCACTCGAGTCAGATTCGTTTGCTTCGATGTCCTGGATCTCTTCCCAGTCATCTTGTGGTGGAGGCGAGAAGGCCGCCCGGGCTTGAGAAGCAGAAGGAGGTGGAGCCGGAACCTGAGCTGGCGGTGGAGGGCGAGGGGGAGGTGGTGGCGTCTCAGCAGCGGGAGATGGAGGAGTTTGAGCCGCAGCTGGAGGCTTGAAGAAAGGGTTGGAGCCTGACGCTGCTTGCGCAGGAGAGGGAGTAGCGCCGCCAGCGTTGGGCTTTCGGAAGGGGTTGTATCCCTTGTCGGAAGGTGCCGGTGGTGCGACAGAAGGTGACGGGGCCGCAGGTGATGTTATTTGCTCGGAAGCGGTGCCGCGGGATTTGCGAGCGGCGAGCATTTCTTCCTCTCGCTTCCGCTCCTCCTCTTCCTGCTGCTCGAGCTCTTGAAGGCGCTTCTTCCTCTCCTTCTTGGCCTTCTGCATTCCCTTCTCTTTGCGTCGGATCTCCGTCTCTTCACGGTCCTCAGCCGGAGTTGTCGAGGCGGGTGGAGCACGAGGTATGGGAGGAACAGCAGCACCGCGAGGGGTGGGTGGAGCAGGAGGCTGTTTCAAGCGAGAAGATGGAGGAGCCGGTGCCGGTCCCGGTTTTTTCAATGCCGATTTGAGACCGCCGTTCTTTGGCGTAGGCGACTTGGGCTTCTCCTCCTCCTTTACACTGCCGGTACCTGCGAGGCGTGCTTGACGAGCCTGCTCTCTCGCTTCCTGCTCTCTTTCAGCCGTTTTGGCCTTCTCTTCCGCCTCCTGCTTCTCTCGCTCGAGCCGCTCTTCGACGGACTTGTCCACAGCAGGCTGCTCCGCTGAAGAGGATTGAACGCCTAGCGCTTTCAAGCGGTCCTGGATCCGTCGTTGAGCTTGCTCTCGAATGAAAGCTGTACGCTCCTCGGCAGTCATGTTCTTCGTAGAGGGTGCAGCAGCAGCTTGCGATGTAGGTGCAGGTGGCGCAGGTGGAGGTGCGGATACGCTCGAGGTGGAAGCAGGTGGGGGAGCTGGAGGTGGTGAGCGGACCTGAGGCGGGCTGCGCGGGCGGTGGTCCCGGTCTCTGTCTCTCTCGCGGGAACGATCGCGGTAGCTATCGTAGTCTCGATCATGACTCCGATCACGACTGCCCCGTCGATCGTGGTCCCGATCCCTGTTTCGGTCGCGATCGCGGTCGTAGGTCCCGCGCAGCCAGTCGGGATCGTCGTCCCTATCGTCGCGCCCATATCTCCCATGGGTGTCGTTGCGCTTATCTCTCGCCCTCACCCCAGCCCTCTCCTCCATCCGTCTCCCGTCCTCCCGCTGCTGCTGCCTCCTCTCGAGCTCGGGCAGCTTCTCGTGCATGAGATACAGCATTTCTCGCTCGAGTTTGCGTCTCTCCTCGTCTTTTTCCCCCGACCTGCGGCCTTTCGAGACATACTCCATGTCCTCCTGAATCCGCTTGACCTTGTACTTCAGGTCATCCACCTCTTGCTCGAGCTCCTCGTCCTCGGCAGACTTGCGCATACTTTCCTCATTGGTTCGGTCGAATAAGGCAGACGTGTTTTGTAACTGACGTCGGATGTCGCCGATATCGGCGGACGAGTCCTCGCCGGCATAGCGAACGGACTTGCGATCGAGGTGCCGCCCAGAGGGCTTGTAGGCGCCCGAAGATCGAGTATCATCGTGCTTGTACATTGTGGCGTCTTTCGACTCTGCGGCGGGGATCGGTGTTCCATGGCCAGGCGAAGAGGTGTTGGAGCGGGTGGACGCATCATGCTTGAGGAGATCGCGCATAAAGTTGACGGTGATATCGATATCGCGCATCGAAGCGGGAACGAGCTCTTCTGGCAGCTTGTCGGGGATCTCATTTCCGTTGAGCGCTGGTTCTGTCAGCTTGACACTGTCTCGCTATGGGCTCTGCGTACCTCGGTAGATCAACCCCATTGCCACATGAAATTCTGGTAGGTTGAGCTTCCCTCGGTTGTCGACATCAGACAGGTTCCTGAGTCGATATCAGATCATTCCCCGGTATCTCCTGCATATCACTGACCAGATCTTCATCAGACCCTCTTGACCCAGACCGGCCTGCCCGAACACCTCCCTAGCTGTCTCACCCGTGATGAAGCCATCTCCATCGGTGTCCCAAGCGCGGAAGATCTGGTCGTAGTCCTTCTTCTCCTGACGCGAGAGGGTCCAGGGGACTTTGGGCGTTTTGACAGATGGGTTTTGGAGGAGGCTCTGGAAGGTTTGGGTGAGGGGTTGTTGCTGAGGAGTGGGGTTGAACTGGGCTGCACCAGACGCAGCGAAGGGCTATTAACTTCATCAGCTATGTTTTGCGACGTGAGAGGATGAGCATACCTGAGAAAGGTTGGAAGGCATGAAACTCTGCATCATCGATTGCAGCCTCGGATCATGGATCCCCGTCGGTCGTGGTCGTAATCCGCCCATCCCCGTAGGCTGCGACATGAGTCCCCCACCACCCATCGCCATACCCATACCCGTCGGCTGGGACATCATAGCCCCCTGAAATCCAGTCTGCTGGGACATGAGACCGCTCGCTCCCCCTCCCGGGTAACCGGTCATCTGGGAGGTCATCCCGGACGGACGGAAATTCGACTGCTGAGGTGGCTGATTGAGGAAGCTCATGTTACCGCCCATGCCTGTCGGTGCTGAAGAGAGGTTCAAAGGGGGTCGTTGTTGATTGAAGCCGGTTTGCATGGGTTGTTGGAAGCCGGTGGGTTGGGATGACATCAAGGACCCTCCAGGACCGCCAGGTTGAAAGCCTGTTTGTCGGGGTTGAAAGCCACCATTGTAAGGGTATTGCTGCTGCCACTGATTCGGCTGCATTTTGACGGAAGATACTGGGGAGACGCAAAGAAGCAATGCAATGCGAGAAGAATAGGTCGAGAATAGGTAATCGGTGACGCATGAGGCTGTCCGGATCACGGGAATGAAACCCCGATTCAGAACAGATTGACACAAATGTGGCAGATTCCGCGATGAGCTGTGGCACATTTTATAGATACAAGAGAGTCGCGGAAAGCGGCAAGATGAGGGTCCATGATGATTCGTACAGATCAAGCCTGCTTCGTATCGCTCTATTCTGCTCCGTCCCCCACCTCGCGCTATCCCGCGGATACAACTCCCAATCCCTCGTGCCTACCGCCTCCCGCTCCTCCATTGTCATCCCCTAAAAAGCCATCAGTTCCATCCGGTTCCTCCTCATCGTCTCCGCAGTCAAGTACTGCACACCGGAGCCACTCCCGTGAGCGATATGTTCCGGTTCAACGGTAGACACCGCCGGAGCGAGGGCGTGGGGTGTAGCCGTAGCTGCGGTGTCTTCGTATAGCGTTGATAGAAGTTGAGGGATGGTACTTGAGGTGATATTGGAGGGGTGAGGTATCCAGGGTTCCGAGCCGAGGAGGATCAGTCGGCCGCTGAGCGCTGGGAAGGCGCCACCGCGGTGTCCGCTGCGCCGGTACTGTCAACATTATTGATCCCTCCCGCACTAGATGGAGCCATTGGAGATGGTGTTGCATTCCTCACATGATGAATCTTATTCTCGGATATCTCTCCAACATCCCGCTATAAAGCATCTCCACCACCCCTCTCGCGCTCTCAGATGCCACCTCGATCAACGGCGCCGGTCTCCCCAGATGCGCATCGGCATAAGCGTTCGGGTGGATATCAACCGTCTCTCCTCTCCGATCCATCTCCTCCCAGAGTGGCACGAGCTCCGGATCAGAAAGCCAGTGTCCCTCATAACACGCCTTCACCGCCAATCCATACGCTCGAAGCTATCAAGATCTCGCTTCACCTCTACCAGCGCGGCGTCTCCGTGATCTGTCGGCATAGCAGCGAGTAATCCAAACCTCGAGGGGTATTTCTTGACCATCTCGGCGCCGAAATCGTTTGATGCTTGCAGGGCAGATAGGGTTTGGGATGTTGGAGAGCATCTGCATCCCTACATCCGCTTCGTCCATGTATCGGATCGTCTCCTCGGCGTACCATCGTGGAGATGAGGAGACGAGGAAGCGGGCAGCGTGATAGGCTTCGTAAGCCGCTTGAGCTCCCGAGGGTGAGCGGGGTGGGGAGAAGGGAGCGAGGACGTCGATCCACGGTAGTTTGGTTGGGCGGTCAGCAGTCCACGTTGAGATTCTACAGGGTGCCACTTACATGAGCTCGCGGCCATGGTCGACGAAAAGCGGTGGCTGGAAATTAGTCCACACTGCAACCCGATTTAGGACCAGAAATCCACTTCGATTCAAAACGACGTCCTCGTGCCTGAAAGACGTCCTCGTGCCTGAAAGGTGATGGAGAGACGACTTTTGGCTCGATTCTACGTTTATCATTTTCCTATCGAGAGACTCGCTCTCGCGCTCCATAAAGAAAGTGTGGCGCTACGTGCTTACGGGATCGCCTGTATCGAAGGATACCGAGGAGCTCGAGAAGGGCTTCTATCCGCCATTCATAATCATCATCGTGATGACACGCTTGACGAGTCATCCTTTCTCCTACTCACAATTCCGACTCCGACCAGCGAATCTGGCTAATGCCATTCTTTTGCTGATCATCCATGGTTACATGTCGTCTTCGCTGTGTGCGCTTTTGAGCAAAACCACATCTATGAGCGGGAGCAAGCTTACCTGCGACGGGTGTAAACATTGACCTGTACGAGGTGAGTCGATCGCGCTTGGTGTGGCAAATACCTAATCGAGTATGGTATACGCGAAAGAATGACGGCTTGGTGTCGCAAGTGATTGACAATATCAGAGGGGGAGAAGTGGCGTCGCGACAAAGGGATAATAGCACGACTCCAAGGCGGAGAGACAGCAGAAGACTAGATCTACAAAGCCACTACCGGCGTTGATTTCACCGACTTTACCAAAACAGTGGGAAATAACTAATATGACGAACGAGGAGCAGGCAAAGGCGATCTGGAAGCTGATGTATGATGCGGAAGCTGCAGGTTTGTCGGTGTGCGAAACTGAGGAAGGGCTGGCAGAGCGGGTCAGGGATTGGGCCCAGACACATTTCTACACCCGAAAAGATCCGCGTGAGTCTGTGGAGCTCCTAAATAGAGGCCTTTATCTTCTTCAAGGCGGTGAGCTGATTACCGGTCACTAGGTGTGGGACATCGTCACTCACGGGCAGAACGCGAGGATCATCTACGAGGAAATCCTCGACCAAGACTGTACACAGATGGAGACGGGTGAGTACAGGGAGGATGGTACTGAAGATCAAGCCAAACGCGACCTTGGATCAAGACGAGGATGCAAAGTCACAGGCTAGCGATTCGGCGTCCGATTCTACTCTCTTCCCCGATGACTGGAGCAACCGATGACTCGTTGCGAATCGGAGAGCTGTCATGGCAGAAACGGCGGTCCCGAGACCTGGCGCATGTATTTACCCGATGAATGCGTGTATCCCATGTCGTTCGAGCATCTGGCCACTCGTATATTCCCCTCGGCGCACCGCTAAGAACACCCGAATGATATTTCAGCGTGCCACGCGTCATCCGCTCAGGTCCCTGTTCCATATACCGATAGGGCTGCGGAGGTGCGGCCTTCTCATCCCCGCTACCCGCCCTCTCGTCTTCCTCTTGCCCGCATTCATGCAAATCTCGGTTCCTGAAATGACTGCCAATTTCAACGGGTTGGCGATGCCGGCTGCGGCGGGGTGGAGGCACGTTGAAGATCTTTAGATCCCCGTCTGGCGGTTGATCCAAATCACTGACTGAGAGGTATACATAGGGCTCTTGAGCTGGTCTCATTCCCACCGACGACGAGGAGACCTCCCAGCTCGAGCTATCAACGCACTCGATCATTGCATAAATACTTACCTCACCTCGCTTCAACATCATCGGCAGCCATCCGCGGCGATCCAATTAAAATACAAAAACACTCTACATCAACGAGCTTCATCGTACACTCGATCATCATCATGTCCAACGACAATCACTCCGACGTTTCCAATTACGGCTACACCCCTTCCTCAGCCTGGTGCATAATCTACGTCGTCCTCTTCTCCTTGACCGCGCTCGTCCATTCCGCTCAAGCCTACCGATCAAAATACTGGGTCTTCTTCCCCACTCTCGTCCTCGGCGCGCTCATCGAGGTCCTCGGTTGGTCCGGACGTTACTGGTCAAGTCAGAATGTCACCCTCCTCGACCCGTTCCTCATGCAGATCTGCACGTGAGTGCCCGACCCTCCCTTCGCCTTGCCACCGCTGACGATCACCCAGCTTGACCTTGGCCCCCCGTCTTCTTCTCTGCATACGACTACTTTCTCCTCGGCGGAGCCATCCGTCACATCGGCGCGCAATACTCGGTCTTGCGACCAGGATGGTATTTTACCTGCTTCCTCATCGCCGATGTCATCTCCCTCATCCTCCAAGCGGTCGGGGGAGGTCAAGCTGCGAGCTCAGCAGCCACCGGTGCACCCACGGTGACCGCCACCAACATCATGGTCGCCGGTATCATCTTCCAGCTCATCTCCATGGTCGTCTTTGTCGCTCTCGGATTCGATTTCGTGCTCCGTGCATCTACTCGACGATCCTATGTCTTCCGCCAACGCCAGATTGCCGCGGCTACCCTTAAGTCCAAATCTAAAGCCAGCGAGAAAAGTGGCGACCTCTCTCAGACACCCTCCGACGAGACATCCTCCGACGAGATCCGACCCGAGACACAGACGGTCGGGGAAGATGTGGAAGGACGGCAGAATCTCACTCGATGGTGGACCATGTTGTCAGGCGCGATGATCTCGAGCATCATGATCCTCATCCGGGGTGTCTACCGGTCCATCGAGCTTCGACAGGGATGGAGCGGCTTCCTCATCACTCATCAGATATACCAATCGACTCTCGACGGGTTACCCATGTTCATCGCGGTGGCTACCTTCAATTTCATTCACCCGTGGTTCGTCCTCGGCAGGAAGCTGAGCTGGAAGGGGTACCACTAGGCGGGGTCCGAGCCATTGGAAGAAGAGATGGGTAAACGTGAAGAAGTATAATATGACCCCTAGCGGCTAGACACAATTGCGGCATGATTGAGATGTGTAGCATCATGAGCGAGATATCTAGCAAGATGATACGATGAATATCCCATAATGCATACGGAAGGGCAAGGAAAAATGATTACACATCTTCGCAGAAGCAAGAGGCCACGAGATCACTCATCTCCCGCCTACACCAGCGCCCGACGACAGAAAGCATCCAACGATGAGCCATGCCAAAGTGCGGCTGGCTGTTGCGTGTAACGAAGGGCTGCACCCCTACTCATCCATATCGACTCCCCCGCCCTCCAAAGGTAAGATCCCATCCCGCATAGCATGACCGTTCACCCGTCCCGCCCCCTTCCTCCGCTTACTCCCCTCCACCATCTCCCTCCTCCTTCTCCCCATCTCCCTTCCCACATCTCTCCCTCCCCCACTCACCTCCTTCCTCTCAACCGGAACCCTCGCGACCCTCCTCTTCATCGTCTTGCTTGGCTTCGGGAGATCCAGCGTGTACTGCGGGACAGGACATCCCGATGCGCGGAGGACATTGGCGATGGTACGGAGGTAGGGGCCGTCTTCGTTGCTGAAGAAGGTTATGGCGCGACCGGGTCGGCCGGCACGACCTGTTCGGCCGATTCGGTGGATGTAGCTTTGAACCGTCTGTGGGAAGTCTAGATAGCATGTCAACTTCGAAGTCTCAGCCTGGCTGCCCAGCTGACGGGCAGACGGCTGGACCTATATGTCAGCAGCTTGACGAGAGACCGCTCACCATAATTTATCACGACCTTGACTCCTCTGAAGTCCATTCCTCTCGCCAAAACCTCGGTGACGACGAGCATCCACACCGTGCCCTCTCTAAATGCCTTGACAGCCTCATCACGCTTCCCTTTGCTCTTGTTTCCATGCACCACATCCACCCGCATCCCATCCATGACGAGGGTTTTGTACAGCTCGTCGGCTCGGGCAACCGACTGGACGAAGATGAGTGACGGGTAAGGGAGGTTGCCGGATGTGACGAGATCGCGGAGAGCGAGGATTTTACCGGATTCGGAGCCCGTGTAGAGGAGGGATTGGGAGACGGTTGTAACAGCAGAATCCCTGCAAATACGCGGTCAGTCCGGATCTATCGCGATTCTTAAGCTGCGCAGTCTCGCTTTCTTCGTCGACCGCTCTGTGAGAAGCGGGACAAGTCACAGCTGACATCATGACAATGCCGGACTGACTTGACTCCTACCACCACTCGCACAGCATCATCCCGCAGCCACCTCCTCGCGATCTCCTCTGCACCAGCTGGCATCGTAGCCGACAAGAAGCATTTTTGGATTTGGGGAAGGGAACAAGCCGCGATGATTGGCTCGACTTGCGGGAGGAAGTCGGCGGAGAGAAGGCGATCTGATTCATCTGAAACAAGGTATCGAGTCCTGATATTTTCGTCAACAGTGCCAGACGAAGCGAGAGGGACAGACGGACGAAGCAAGGGAAAGTCGCTGGCCTTCGATGAGGTGATGCATTCTTTCGGGGGTGGCGATAAGGACATCGATGCCGAGCGGTGGTCTCCTGTCCCCGGATAGTCCACGTTCCATCGAGGAGTTCTGGTCGACAGATCCTTCGTTCTCATCTTCGATTTCGTCCCCATCCTCGTCGAAAGCGCCATCCTCGTCGTCTCCTCCTGACTCGTTGTCCTCATTGTCGGCAGCGTGTGTCGAGGCATTCAGTCCAGGTGAGCTCTCGCACACCGCCCTCTCCGTGGCTTTTGTCAATACCAAACACCTCCAAGCCCGCCCCCTTGTGACCGCCCGGAGGACCGAATGGATCTGCACTGCCAGATCTTGCGTAGGCACCAAAACGACCGCTCTCACGCCTTTCCCCTCGATCTTCCCTCTGAGACTCCGAGCAGGGTCGGCGAGCTTGACAATGATCGGTAAAGCATACGCCAGAGTCTTGCCGGAGCCAGTAGGTGCGACGCACATTGTATCCCTTCCGTCAAGGAGGCATCCGCCAACGGAGCATTGGACGCCCCAAAGCGAGTGAATACCGGAGGCTTGGATTGCGGAAAGAAGAGGAGCACCGCCCCGAGAGGATGTTGGGGCGAATTCGTGGTTGAGGAGTGAAGGCAGGTTCGAGTGAAGGGATGTTGGGAGAGGGGAAGGACCGGTCAGGGTAATCTTTTGCTGCTGAGGGACTGAGCGGGATGGCGATGACGACGAAGATGCGTCGGACTCGGACTCAACCTCGACTTCGGCGGCTCGTTTCCGCTTGGAGCTGGCTGTCTGCTGATGTCCATGGGCTGAACGGGTGCCAAGGATGTCGAGCGAGTTGGGCAGTACGGATGTCGGGACAGGCAGAGCGACTTCTTTGCTTTTGCCTTTGGAATGCTTCAAAGAAGTCTGAGATGACAGCTTCAGCAAGGGTCCAGATGTCTTGCCAGCTGTGCCAGCTGATTGAGTTTCAAGCCCCGACTTACCCCAGAGAAGAGGTCGAAATCGCGCTTGTACTTGAATCTGTCGAAACGAGCGCTGCCGACAGTGAGCATACTGAACGTCGAGGCCATACTGGACTGCTTATATCGAAGCAGTCACAGAATGTTTCTTATTCGAATTATTCAATAAGAAGAGGATTGCAGAATCAGATTTCATCACCTTAAACTTCTGCTTTTCACCCGTGGGAAAGCAGAGGTCAGGTACGAGCTCGAGATCCAATGCCTCGCTCCATGTATCGGAAATACATCTTCCTCCCACGCATCTTTGTTTCTGCAATCTTGTGGCGTACTGTGGTCGAAAACGGCTGGCTCGGTCGTATCTTGTATCTTGTCAATATGTCGTCAACACCTCTCCGTTCTACTCGGTCCGCTATAGACTCCCGAGTGACCCTGATCACCTCCACTCCACCTGTCAAGGAGGAACCATCATCCCCTTCTACCAATTTTTCCACCCCATACACATCGCTCCGCCGCTCGACACGTTCTATTGTCACCCCCAAGTCAGCTTCAAGTGATCCTGCCGCGCCGGTGCAAATCCCAATTTCCCCTTCAGCCAGGAAGAAACCGAAACTCGAACCTCCCGCGACCCCAGTGTCCACCTCTTCACCCGCACGGCCACCCACACCAAAATCCTCGAGCAAGAAGCCTATGCCGATTCTTACACTCGAGAAGCCGCATCCCTTCCCGGCGAAGTGGAAAGAGCAGTATCGGCTGATAGAGAGGATGAGGAAAGGGATCATCGCGCCTGTGGATGATATGTGAGTGACCGATGCGCTCGATGACCCATTTTCGGGGTTTCATCATTGATATCGCTCGCTCGTAAGATGATTCTGTCATTAGGCCCGGAGAACGACCTCGGATCACGACCGATACTGATCCAAAGGTCACCTAGCTCCCCCGAGACATGCCTCAGCTGATGACCCCCCTAGACACTCCGCTTCCATATGCTCATCTCCCTCATGCTATCCTCCCAGACAAAAGATCCCGTAACCTCACAAGCAGTCACCAATCTCCACCACACCCTCCCCGGCGGACTCACCGCCGAATCACTCGCCGTAGCATCCGTCGAGATGATTCACGAATGCATCAACAAGGTCGGGTTCTGGCGCCGGAAGACGGACTATATCCAGGAAGCAGCACGACATCTGTTGGAGCAGGAAGGGGATGAGAAGGGGGATGTCCCAAATACGTTGGAGGGCCTTTGTGAGCTGAAGGGTGTGGGGCCGAAGATGGCTTTTTTGGCATTACAATGTGCTTGGGACTTGTACGTTCTCTTTCTCCGCCGATACAGTAGTTTCATTCGCTGAAGTGTCACTCCAGAAACGCAGGCATCGGCGTCGACGTCCACGTCCACCGAATCACCAACCGGCTCAAGTGGCACAAGCCCCCGACGACTACTCCAGAGCAGACTCGGCTCAACCTGCAATCATGGCTTCCGCCTCATCTACACAAGCCGATCAATCCTATGATGGTAGGCTTCGGTCAGGTAATCTGTCTACCCGTCGGACCACGATGCGATGTCTGCCTCCTCGGTCAACGCAGGATCTGCCCGTCGAGAGTCAGCAACGTCAAGGCGGAAGGAAGGAAGGAGGTGATTTATACCTTCACGAGCGAGGACTGTGATGGTGAAAGCGTGGCGATGGTCGAGGTGAAGTACGAGGATGATTTGGTGCCGATGAAGGAGGAGGAAAATGTGAAGGCGGAGCTGATTGAGGAAGCGGCGATGGAGGAAGAAGGAGTTCTGGACGTTCTGGATCGGGTGGATGGGGTGATGGATACCGGAGCTGGCAAGGGAGCGAAGGAAGAATTGTAAATCTGAATTGCATAAGAATAAGATGCTCGAACCCGTTCGCTATAGCGCCCGGATCTTCGGCCCGTTCATCTATCCGACGGAGCTCGCCCGCTACCGCTGACATTAGTTTGCGTCTGAGCGTAATAACCAATGGTGAGGATGGGGAATCCTCGTGGCTTCGTCGGGACCACTCACACACCCGTCACCCCTGACACACCCTCAGTGTGTAACGTTGAGGGGAGGGGATCTTGCGGCATGTTGACATGCAGGCAAGCATACATAACATGCGCGGACCCCCTCGCCGTCACTCAACGCTCTTCCACCTCCCATCTCGCCAACACGATCATCGCTCGCCCCGCCCACCATCTACCAGCTCGCACCATGCCAGCGATTATCGACCCGAATATCAGCTCGATAACCTTTCCGCCGATCGACTTTACCACATTGGCTCGACGGGGAATCGCCATTCTGGCGACAGAATCGATCGAGAAAGCGTTTGTCGCCGAACACCTCCACGACGCCGATCCTTGCACGCTTCGCGCATAGCTTTTCCACGGGGAATCACCGGTAGACGCGTTGGTCTCCATAGGACTCGATCCATTTTTCGCTTCACCCTCTATAGCTGACTTCGTCGCGGAAGCAGTCAGGTGGCGGGGTTCAAGAAGGTATCAAACTGCGAGAGCGGTGCTCACCGCTTGCTATCTCGACCCCATACTCGGGACTTACCATCCCGTCAACTGGAACAACCTCATACGCCCGTTCATCAACGTGCCAGTTGATGATGTCGCCATGGCCGCAGCGCTAAACTTCTACACGGATTTCTTCGCCGAATGCCCTGCCGATCGGTTTCTTTTCGGCAAGGGTTTTCTCCACCCATTGTAGATTTTCGTCATAGCCTATGTGAGCAGCAGGGCTCTCCCAGCTCCCAGCCCGGGCGGGACGCTAGCTGCCTTCCTGCCACACACGGAACAAAGATCGGAGTTGGCGGAGTGGGAGACAAGGAAGCAACGGAAAGTCGAAGTTTTGTCAACGCACCGTTCTCAGGTGGATCCACTCAGCTGAATCAAGATGGTCCGCACTCACAAGATCGCTGTCATACCCGGAGACGGAATCGGTATCGAAACAGTCAGCGCTACGCTAAAAGTTCTCGACAAGCTCGTCGAGCTGGATGGGGGGTTTAAGCTTGATTACACGCATTTTGACTATGGCAGTGAGCACGACTTCCAGCGTGAAGACGCGACGAACTGATTTGATGGGCTCAGCGGCGAGATACAAGTCTACCGGTTCATACGTGCCTCAAGGCTTCCCGGATGAGCTGAGACGGTTCGACGCGATACTCTTTGGCGCAGTGGGGGATCCGGACGTGAGTGTCACCCAGCATCAAGCTCATATCTCGACATTTTGATGAGCTTAGGTGCCAGATCATGTTTCACTGTGGGAACTCCTTCTTCCCATGCGCCAGATATTCCAGCAATACGGTATATACATCCCCCTCCTCCCCTCTCTTTCAAGGCGCCTGTTAACTCTCGCCCGCAGTCAACTGCCGCCCCGTCATCCTCCTCCCCGGTGTCTCAGCTCCCATCAAAACCGCCAAAGGCTCCTCGCTCGATTGGATCATCGTCCGCGAGAATAGCGAGGGCGAGTATTCGGGTCAGGGGGGACGGTCACATCGGGGGACGTTGGGGGAGGCCGCTACAGAGGTTGGCATGTTTACGCGATGTAAGTGGCCCTGCTCCTGATCATCTTCTTGCCCTAGCTTTCCTCTCCCCTTCTCTGTCTCGTTCGCTTTCCTGTCAGGGTGGAAAATGCCGGTCTGCGTGCTCTCACCTCCTCTATCGTCTCCCTTCCTTCCAGTGACCTAAGACAGAGCTGAGCTGACCCGCCGCAGTCGGCTGCGACCGCCTCATCCGCTGGGCCTTCCAACTCGCCTCCGCCCGCCCCCGAAAACACCTCACCCTAGTCACCAAATCCAACGCCCAGCGCAACGGTATGGTCCTGTGGGACGAGTGTGCGTTTCGGATCGCCGAGGAGTTCCCGGACGTCAAGTGGGATAAGATGTTGGTGGATGCGATGACGGTGAGGATGGTGAGGAACCCGGAGAGTCTGGATGTGGTGGCTTGTACGAACTTGGTGGGTTGTACTCAGATGTTGGTGGGATGTGTTGAGCTGATGAGGGCGGCTAGCACGGAGATATTTTGTCGGATCTGGCGGCGGCGTTGGCGGGGTCGATCGGGATAGCGCCTTCGGCAAATGTAAGTCCCTCTGAATCACCACGCCGCTGTTCCCCATAGGAACATTTTTTCTCTCCTTCTCCTTCCTTCCTGCCCTCATTGCTCTCGTCCTTCTAAATTTGCCCCGAAATCAGTGCTAAGCCCAACACTCCCTCTTTCCCCTTCTCATCTCTCTGTTGTTGACAGCTCGAAATCACCTATCGTCATGGCCCGCCGCATCCTTCCCGCCTCTTTTCCCTCCCTTCCCCCGCCCCGGAACTCTCGCCTGGCGAGCTCGCTGACGCTCGCCCGCTCGTAGCTCGCCCCCGACCGCTCCACCCCCAGCCTTTTCGAGCCCGTCCACGGCTCCGCCTTCGACATCATGGGCAAAGGTCTCGCCAACCCGATCGGCACGATCTGGTCCGCCTCGATGATGCTCGATTGGATAGGCGAGAAGGATGCTGGGAAACGTCTGGAGAGGGCGTTCAGCAAGGCGATCGAGGAAGGGGAGACCAGTAGGGATCTGGGAGGGGGGTTGGGGACCGAAGGGGTCGCAAAGGCCGTCATGGAGAGGCTTTGAGTGGGCCCATACAGATCATAATGATCTTTGATGCATAGATGAGCATACTCAGGCAGAGCTGCGAAGGTTGACTGATCTCGGTACGTAGTTGACGCTCCATCACTGATAATATTTCGCCGGACTGAGGTGTATCTCATCCGTGCGATCGACGGTCGAGAGCCTACTGAATATCTAGCTCAAGTCAGACTACTGCTCATCGCCAAAATGAATGCCAAGTATGAACCCGGGATTTGCATATTGCGCTGCTGACAGACTCACTCAACTGTGCACCCTAACTCAACTGTGCACCACTTCTTTCGCCGCCGACATCGAAGCTTTGAAAATCACGATGCCCCGTCCGACTTTTACTTCAGCTTAGACTCCCCGTTTGCCTTCATCCTCGGTCCCCCCCGCCTTCTTCACCCCGAACCTCTTTCCCAACACCACCCACTCCGCCACAATCAACACCACTCTCCAAGCCCTCGCCTCCCCTTCCCCTCCGAAAGCCCTCCCCATCAAGCCCTCCACCTCGTCCCAATCCATGAAACCCAAGGCCTCCACCCCTTCCCTCGTTACCACCCTTTCTAACATGCTCCGTATCGGTCCACCCGTATCGAACTTCGTCGGCGCAGAATACGCATGTTTCCGCCGAGCGTAGATCTCGGGTGTTACGAACTCCTTCATCGCTTCTCGCAAGGCGTACTTCTCGATGTACTTGCCCTTGTTGGTCGGGTCAGGATGGAGCTTGAGGTCCGGGGGGAGGGAGTTGACGTAGGTTGTGAGATGGTGGTCGAGGAATGGGGTTCGGGCCTCGATGGAATGAGCCATCTCGACGCGATCGCCTAGGCAGGATAGGAATTGGTTGACTAGATTCCCCTTGGACCAGGTGTACATAGCCGAATTGAGGGGGTGCCATCGATCCCGAATACGATCCCGTGCCACCCCGTCGAGATTGTTACTGACCGTATCGACTGGGTCGATTTTGCCGAATTGTTTCCGGGCCCATGGCGCGAAGATGGTTTGAGGAGGGGCGAAGGCGAGCATCGAGGCCGGTATCGACAGGTTGAGCTTATTCTCCTCCTCGAAGAATCGGGAAGTAGCCCCCATGTCCTCATACAACGTCTTGATCGCCTCTTCCGACTCCCTCACCAACCCCCTCCTCTCCTCATCGGGTAGGTCGAGCCCGCTGAGATAGTCGGGTAGGAATTGTGGGTACCCCGCGAATTGCTCATCCGAGCCTTCGCCGGTGAGGACCACCTTGTACCCATACTGTCTCGGCACCTCCGACAACGCGTATTTCCCCACGAAGTTGAGGTCCGGGTTGTGATGTTCGCAATGATACACGGCGTCCTCGAACCGGCTCGCCAATTCCGATTCGCTCATGTGCGCTTTCACAAACTTCACGCCCAGCCATTCTGCCGTCCTCTGCGCGATCTCTACCTCACCCAATCAGTACACGCTCAAGTTTCTGACTTGATGGAAGGTACGAGCACCCACCCGACTCGTCGAAGCCACTAGCCTCATCGAACCCGATGGAGAAACAGCATATCCGGTCCGCAGCGGTCTGAGACCCCATCGTCGCCGATCCTTCACGGACGAGGTGTGTGGCGATCCCGGCGAGAGCGGAGCTATCGATCCCGCCGGAGAGGTAGATTCCTACCGGGACGTCGGCGCGGAGACGGAGGCGGACGGCTTCGATCAGGTGGGTGCGGACGCTGGAGATCATCTCGGTGTCGGAGCGGGGGTCCACCGCACGCTACCCAGACTCAGTCAGCATCTTCCAAAGAAACAAGGAAAGGGGTATGAGAGGGAGGAAGACAGCCACCTTGTCGGGGTAATCGATATCCCAATACTGCCGGATCTCCGGTATCCCCCCGACCCGACAGGTCATATAACACCCCGGCCTCAGCTACTCTCATCAGCCGAATTCTAATCTCTCTCAGCTCAAGCGATCTCGAGGAAGAACCTTGTTGACACCCTTGAACAACGTCCTCGTATCCTGACCCCATCCCCCATCGACCATAGCACCCACATCCCATTCCGCCTCCCATGCCAACCCCAAGAACGCCTTGATCTCCGCCGCGATTTCCAATCTCCCGCCGTCCGCCATCCGCCAGAAGAGGGGCTTGATCCCATATCGGTCTCGCGCGGCTATGAATAGTTCGGACCGCTCGTCGTAGAGCACGAGTGCGAACTCGCCGCGGAGATGGGAGAGGAAGGAGAGGCCGTGTGTCTGGTAGAGAGCTATGGCCAGCTCGGAATCGCCATGTCCTTTGAATACGTAGCCTGTGGATTCGAGGGAAGAGCGAAGGGTGTGGTGGGAGTAGATCTCGCCGTTGACGACGGCGTGGATGGTGTGGTCGGGGGTGTGGAGGGGTTGTTCCCCGTCGGGAGTGAGGTCGTTGATCGCGAGTCGACAGTGGGCGAGGGCTAGTAGGCGTCATGAGCTGTATAAGAGAGCAGACGCATATTGAATGACGGACCGCAGCGAGACGACTCGCTCACCCACCTCCCCCGAGCGTCCGGTCCGCGATGCTCGATCCTTTCCAGCGCCGCGTCCAATCGCGATTTCAGACCATCCTTTGGGAGTAGCTCATTCGGCGCAAAGAGTGCCACTATGCCACACATTTTCCGGCAGCGGGCGCGAAAGGAGGTTTTCGGATGCAAAAGATGGTGTTTGAAAATTGTGTGATTGGGTCGAGGAGACGGGAGTGATGACGTTGCCAAAGTGGACCGAGAGTGCGGATTCTGTTGAGATTCGAGTACCTGTGGTGAAGATACAAGACGTTCATGTACAAGTAGGATGATAGGAATGTGGTAGGAAGGAAATGTCGGAAGGTGAGGGGGAAGCTGCCAACTAGGCCTGCTGGCTAGCTGGATGAGGATTATACGCCTTCGGCAGATTCCCGATCTAATCTTCGGATCATGCCGTGCCCCATGATCCCATCCCTCCTTTCTATCTATCGGGCTCTCGGTGATTCGCAGACCGGCAGCCTGAATCGCACATGCAATCATCTACTATTTATTGTTCGCCCATTGGCGCCACTGATGACTGATTTTGAGCAGGCAGTATCCATGGGAAACAGGTCGAGGAGTCTTAGTTATCCTCCGACAGAGTCAATCGACATCTTCAAGCTGTCGTCCCCGACGCCGACGAGGCTCCTCAAACCACCCTTTCCGATCCCCTTCCTTCCCTGGGTGATACCCTACGCCATCGCCTACCTCGTGCACGTACCCAATACTAGGACGATCCGACTCGCTCTTCTTCCCGTTTGGCCTTGTGTCGGCGACCTGGTGTCTTGTCGCCACTGATTTGAACGCTGAGCGCCGTACGTATTTGCACAACCTCATCTGCCTTGTATCACGCTGACCAGCTGCAGCGTCCGTCATTCATGGTCTCGAGGCGACCGTATGTCTCTGCTTGGATGTTTCGTCCCTCAGCTGACCACCCCACAGTTTATCTCCCTCTGGGTCCGTCCCCCCCTGTCCCCCCCGCTCTCACCTCTGACAGCTACCTAGAACTTCTCTGCAGCGATCCGCTATGCCACCACCCACTCACCACCGACTTATCACCCCCTCCCTCACC
>JAABUY010001218.1_pt1 | contig 36070 bp, 35 predicted proteins | sample 5560271 | NCBI WGS metagenome assembly JAABUY01 (sample SAMN10711886, study PRJNA513374) | rock metagenome | isolation source: Antarctica rocks | place: Antarctica: Victoria Land, University Valley
GGATCGGTAAAGCTTTGGGCCACCCTTGCCCATCGAGTGCTCTACCCCCTCTTTTTTATTATAACGCTCTACCTCAATAGATTTCGTAGAAAACCAGCTATCTCCGAGTTCGATTGGCTTTTCCAATTTTTCTAGAATTTTCACTCTAGGTTAGACTATACCTTCAACTATATATTGCTCTTAGGTACTCTTCTTTTGTTCTCCTTCTACGCTTACCATCCATATTCAAATCATAAGCACATTCCACAACTCTTTTCACCTTTTGTTTTTCACAAATCTCTTTGGATGATAATATATGTAAACATTCTGTAAATACTAAAAATTGTTTACCTTTAACATCTAAAAGTGGAAAAGTCAGTAAATGATCAAGTATACTATTTTTCAATGAAGAATAGTCAGAAACCATCCAACGATAATAGTTATCAGAAACTTTAAATATCTTTCCACACTGAAAAAACCTTTGAAATCCTTCCAATAAGTCTATTGAATCTGAAAAGTGTCCCAATGAGAAAAATGGTGATATTTTAGCTTTATTAGAAAAAAGGTTTGTTCTATCCCTTCTTATTCTAAAAGAAAAGCCAAAACTGGCATCACCTTGAATAAAGCCTGAAATAAATTGATCGTTCAAACAATGTTTTAATTGGAAGGGGTATCCCTTCCTGCCCGTAGGGCGGCCAGTAGGGCCAGATGTGTGTTTTATATTTTTATCATCCCAAACATCCCATAGGGATGTTTGTGTACACCCTTTCAAGGTGTCAAACAAAGGATTGTGCGCAGCACAATATTTATAGTTTTTTCTATAAGCACCATTTTTGTGCATCGAAAGAGCAAGATTGTAAATATCACAAAAACCTTCTTTACTATGGTGAAGTTTTTTATTCATTTTTTCTACTATTTCCTTGAAAACAAGGTAATCTTTCTTTTTTCCTGATAACAAAGGGTACTCTTCAAAGTGCGGCAACACGTTATTATTTAAATCTTTTAAAGTATTCACACGCAAAGATGAACAGTTTTTTTTTCTGTCTGGAATATAGTGACCCACTTGCAAAAGATTTCTGGCCATTCTTAAAACTGGTGAAATCTTTTTATCTTTACTATTCAATTGGGTCACATAGAAGGACGGTTTTATTCTTATCTTATGCTTAGCTGTCTTGTCCTTTTGTAGACCTATATGGAAACAACCTTCAGATTGCACAAAGCCACTAAAAAAATGGGGATTGAGCGGTTTTTCCATAATAGGTTGATCAACGTTATAGCGATAAACCATAAAATTATGAAGATATTGTATGATATTCGCCTAAAAAAACAAAAATATCATAGTACCATAAACAACTTGAAACATATAGTGCTGGCGTGTTGCCTATGTTTACATCTATAATATTTGTTATTATTCGTATTGTTGGATCTCCCTTCTAACAAAAATTACAGAGATGCTTGAATCCCTTTTTTTCTTTGGACAGAGAAACAAAAATTATATAACAATATAGAACCAACAAAGGCCTCTCCTTTCGGATCAGTCGTTACGGGGTTACTACGAACAGGGAAGAATATAAAAGTGGTATATAAAATGGTTCCGTTTGTTATTGTTTCTACTGTTCGTGAAACTTCCCACGGTATTGCCCTCGTCCACTTTTGATAAAACCACAAAACAAAAATAGTGGCTTCACCCTTTTTTTGGTTTTATCATAGCCGTTAGGGTTTCACCGTTATGAGCCAGTCTTATTTTATATGAAGTCTCCTTCATATGGGGCAAAAGAGGCCAATCTCTATCTTACCCCTAACCACAAGTCATCCCCGCCTATTGCCACAGACGTGGGTTCGGTCCTCCAAAAGGTGTTACCCTTTCTTCAACCTGCTCATGGCTAGATCACCCGGTTTCGGGTCAAATCAATGTAACGGAAAGAATCTTCTTTTTTATTTATATTTTTGTATAAACAAAAAGAAAGATACTTTTCTATCTTTTGCCTTATTTAGACTTGTTTTCACTTTGCCTCCACCTAACGGCTTAAGCTAGCTACATTGATTTACTCGCTGACCCATTATACAAAAGGTACGCTGTTACTCTTTCTTATACTTGTATGACAAAATATAATAAGAAGCTTCAACTGTTTGTAAGCTTTGGATTTCAGGAATCTGTTTCACTCCCCATTTGGGGTTCTTTTCACCTTTCCCTCACGGTACTTGTTCACTATCGGTCAAAACAATAATATTTAGGCTTAGAGGGTGGTCCCCCTAACTTCAAACAAGAAGGATTCTCGTTTTACTCATTGCATAAATTTTGAATATATACGCTTTTTTTCTTACAGGGCTTTAACCTTCTTTGGCAACTTTTTCCAAAATAGTTTTTAGTCCAAAAACACTATATAATCTTTTCAAAATTGGCCATATCCGCTTTCATTCACCACTACTTACGGAATCTCGGTTGATTTCTTTTCCTTTAGCTACTAAGATGTTTCAATTCACTAAGTATTTTATATATTGGTTTTCCAAGAGGATATCTACGGATCACAGGGACCTCCAAAGAGTATAGCACCTCCCCGTAGCTTTTCGTTGCATGGTACGTCCTTTATTGTTTTGCCTAGGCATCCACCCAAAGCTATTGTATACTAAATAATTTTTTTTTTGTTTCTATAAATCACAATTATTCACAATTCATAATAGAAAAAAGGATAATAGAGTTTTTTAGCATAATACCATTTTTATAAATAGTAGTATTTTTGTATTCTCTCTCTATGAGAGAAACATTCTTTTAAAGTTTGTCTATATTTTTTTTGTCAACCATGGTGAGATCCTTTTTCTAACCTGTCCCGCAGTTTTTGTCAGAGATCCAACAATTGTTCGATCCGGAGGATCCAACCATGGACAGGAAGTAAGAACTATCCCTTCCTTTTTTAAGGGATAGATCGTGAAAAAAAACAGACAACAAGTATGATCAAAGTGTTAGGAAACATAAAAGAACAAAAATACAGACGGGAGTGGGAGTTGAACCCACGACATATGGATTATGATTCCATTGTTCTAACCACTGAACTATTCCGCCAAATAAAAAATATGCTATATATTGTTTTTATAATCAAATACAATAATACGCAGCTATATAGTATATTTGCCGATTATCCTAGTTATCCACTGTAAACAGTAATGAACAAATTCTATAGAATTGCTGTTTCCGGGTATAGGAAAAGATATACCTAATAAATCAGTGTTGGAATCCGTTATTGCTATGACTGGTATCTTTAAAGAAACAGCTTCCTCCACTACATGTCTGTTATCGTTGGGATTTATTAAAAAAATAATATCTGGTCTTTCTATTTGTTTTCTAAACGAACGAGAAGAATCTATTTTAAGCCCCTGAAAACTTTGAGACATCTTTTTATAACGTGGAAAATTTATGTTATTTATAGAAATAAATTTTTCAAATCGTTTTGAAAACTCCATAAAAGTCTGTATTGACTTTGACACCTGTTTCCAGTTAGTTAAAAGGCCTCCTACCCATTTTTCGTTACAATAATAAATATTGTATCCCTTAAATTTATTGTTTTTTTTGTAATGCGTATCCCTTGTATCTCTTGTTGACTGGTAAAAATTTTCAATCAAATGTGCATATTCAGGGTTTGTATTCACAATTAAAAGTGTCCTATTTTTTTTTAAAAAAAATGCAATAACGTGCAAGCTCTTTACAAACTTTTCAAAAAAAGGAACAGGATTAATTATAACATGTTTATTTTTGCAGCCGAGTAAAAAATCTACACTATAAGGATGAATTCGTTTTTTATCTATTATGTTTAGAGATTTATGTGCTATGTGTGCTTTATGTTTAATATAATCTTTGTAAAAGGTATAAATAGGTTTATAATTCATAAAGGAAATGCTTTATATATCTTTATATTTACAAAAAAAAATAACCAAAAAAATCTTTCTTATAGAAAAGTTTTCACTTTTTGGTTATTTTTTTATAGAACACTTTCATTGTTTTCTTAAAACAAATATATCTCTTGATTTATACCATGTCTCCCGCAAAAAGCAGTACATATGGCAACCAATCGTTTCACGTGTCGAATTCGAAATGGGTTCGGGTGTTTTTGATTAATTTATAAAAATCAAGAGATATATTTGTTTTAAAAAAACAATGAAAGTGTTCTTTTTTGTATCGATTGCTATTATTAGAATTTTCTTGAAAAGATAAACTTTGCCTTTTTCTGCCTTTTTCTGCCCTTTTTTTTTTTTTTAAAAAAAAAAGCGATGAAAAAGGATGAAAAAGGATGAAAAAGGATGAAAAAGGATGAAAGGATACAACCTTTTACCTTTTCAAACGAAAACGTAAAAGCGATACCAAAAAAAAGGAAACTCTCTTATAGAGACTTTAAACAAAAAAATATAAATCGATACAAGAAAGAGTTTTTTTTTTTTTTTCAAGAAAATGTAGGAAGAGGTGTACTTTTTATATCTCTTCTTTTTTATTCTATTTGTATTCTTTTGTTGCTTTACTCCTTTTGTTTTACGGAGTAAAACAACAAACAACAAAAGAACAGCAATAATTCCTTATATGAAAAAATATAAAGATTAGAATACGAAAAGTATTAAGAATGCCATCATTAAAGCGAATAAAGCGATTGCTTCAGTTAAAGCGAATCCTAAAATTGCATAACCAAAAAGTTGCTTTGTCAATGAAGGGTTTCTTGCTACTGAATTAATAAGTGATCCGAAAACGATACCGATTCCTGCACCTGCTCCAGCTAATGCGATTGTAGCACATCCTGCTCCGATTAATTTTGCTCCGTCTAACATAAAAGTTTATTTTTATTTGTTTCTTTAAGGCCGACCGCGTGTTAAAGAAAAACACAACAATTTTTGTACTTTTTGTTTCTAAAAATTTGTTTGATATTCTCTATTTAAGAAACAAAGGTTATATATAATAAAGATATATTCATGATCTCCCGAAGAAAGAAACATTGTTTTCTAACCTTTTCATCCTTTTTCATCCTTTTTCATCGCTTTTTTTTTTTTAAAAAAAAAAAAGGGCAGAAAAAGGCAGAAAAAGGCAGAAAAAGGCAGGGACAGTAAGGGAGATCTCACAATTATTGGGCATAGTATCCCTTGTTGTTTTGTTGTTTGAATCCTTTTGTTTGAATCCTTTTGTTTCAATCCTTTTGTTTTACGGATTCAAACAAAAGGATTCAAACAACAAACAACAAAACAACAAAACAAAAGTATTGAAACAAAAGGATTCCTTTCTTTTTTTTCAAACAAAAAAATAGAAAGCCCTTATTGCTGTTGTTTGCATACTACAAACAAAAGAAGCACAATCACCATTTGCTCTAACCAAAACAAGCCAAGATCATTAATCCAAGGTATATCGCATACAACCAATTAGTCAAAAAGTAATAGACCAATAAAAGATTCAATTTATAAATATAATAAATCATTATCTCTAATTCCTGTAGAAAAAAAAGGAAACTGAGTGAAAAGTGTTGATAAACCATTTTTTTGTTACTTTTCGTTAGTATAACTCTATAACTCCTCTCCACCAGCTATCCACTAAATAGAGAGAAAAACTGTTTATAAAAGCAAATTTTTACAAGTTGAATATACGACATAGTAAGTCACGTAGATAAAGTATATATGAATGATTAGCCAATTGAGTTATATAACCAGTTATAGAAGTCGTGGATTCCATTATTTGTAATTCTTTTTGGAGCGCTTCTTCCGCAAGTTCTACATTGTTTGAAGCGTAATAGTTTTGTACAGCTTCGAGAAGAATTTCACATTCTTCCAATTTAATACGAAACTCATATTTTATAGAACCTATTTCTATAAGAGAAAAAGCTAAAATAGGTAAGAGCATTATTAATAAATTGGAAAAGCCTTTATTAAAGGCAAATCTCTCTAAAAAAGATGGAGAAACTAAAATTGTAACCCAATTATTTAGTTTTTTCGACTTACAAAGAATACACGAAGAAATAGTAATACCATTTATGTATCCCACAAGGCATAAACAATAAAGATTAACGAGGTTGCTATTTTTACCTCCAAAAAGTCCGACAATAATTATAAAAAGCCAAATGGCAAAAAGGGGTGTCCTAGAGAAAGTGTATACTAATAAAATGTCGTATTTGATTACGTAAGAGAGTATCTTTTTTATTATCTTTTCAATCATAAAAATATCGGTGTTATTTGTTATTTTTCAGTATTTTTGTATATAGTACTAATTGTTTTGAAAAAAGATTCACTCTTCCCTTTTATATTACCATAGAATTGGTTGGACAAGTAAAAAAACAAAGGTTTTATTTTACCTGAAGAAAAGATATTTTGTTTTTCTCTATCTAATTCCTGACAACTTATTTCTGTATTTGTTTTTTCTAAAAAAAAAATAATTCTTTCACATTTTTTTTCGAGATCTTGTATTTCGTATTTTATAAGGCTGTTTTCTCGACACAAATACAAGGATACAATTGCACAAATCGGAACAAGGTAAATGCCATCTTTTTGCGTTTTGTCACTCATTAGTTTCTCATGAAATTTATAAAAAGTTTGAAAAAAAGAAAAATGCAAAAACTGGGTACACTCTATATTTTCATGCTCAACGCGGAAAAATAGCCTAAAACTAAAATAAGAGCTTAATAAAAGGCGAAAAAAGAGAAAAAGTATTTCTAAAAGAAACCCTTTGTACAAGCCATAGAGGTAGGCAAGAAAATACACAATCAAAAAACAAATTCCATATATTCTATTGTCGTAAAAATAACACTCAATCTTTGCAATTCTACAAAAAACTACAGAAACAATCCCGGTCTTTTCCATGACTTTTATAAAAAACGAACAATTCTTGGCGCTTAGAAAATATAATAAAATCAAAGAGGGTATATAACAAAACACCATAGGTTCGTAAAGACGATTATCAATGAAAAAAAACGAATAATAAGGTAACAAAAAATTTTTACCTGTTAATATATATAGGATCCTATAAAGAAAAATAAGTATGGGAAGGCAAAGCCCAAAAATTAAAAAGATGCAGATATGATCTATTCTTTCTATTTTAGAACGTAATTTATGTAATTTTTCAAAAGGTGTCACAATAGCTCTATATTTATTTAGAAAGATTATTTACCCCCCGTGATTTAAACGGAGGGATTTTAAACTATATATCGTCCTTGAATAGAACATTTTTAGTATCATCAGAGGAACAGATTGGATTTAGTCGTGGTTTTGTACCGATATTTATACCACCACTTGCAAATCCACGCGAGAGAATTCCCCCAGGAACAAAATTTTCATTCATTTTGTTTATCGTATCCTGTATTTCGTCTGCTTTTTCGTGGCGTCCTTCAGACCTAAGATCTTTTATTTGATTTTCAAGACGTCCAGTACACTGAAAGTGAATTTCGGCATATGTCTTTGCTGACCCATTTTCAAGTGAGCGAAAACCAAGAAAAGTTGCTAAGACAGCAGCAAACGATTTTAATCCAGCATACGAGTGGCTAACATAGTTAGTAAAATATTTTACACCAACTAGATCGATAGCCCAACTTTTGCAAAACTTTAGATTGAACAAAAGTACCAGGAAAAAGCTCATTAACAATACAGCAAAAGCCCATAAATAAGCTAAAGTCGTAAAAATAGAAGAGGGTCCCACAATGACAAAGCAAACCGAAAGACAATACAAAATATATAACGGAGTTCTTGTGGAATAATGAACGGTGAAAATGCAGAGTAATACCAAATTTTATCCTAATGATTTTTGATTAAAATAAAACTTTTTCATAATTTTGGTAATTTTTTATTTATTTTTATTATTTTCTGCACCATATTTTCAATAAAACAGATGCAGAAAAAATATCACAAAACTTATATACTTTTATACTTTATGTGTCCTAACAAAAACATAGGTTTTCCTAACAAAAATGGTATTTGAAGGGAGGGCCACGACACAAGGTTTTCCAGAGGAAAACTTACCTGGTATCCCTTCCCTGCCTTTTTCATCCTTTTTCTGCCTTTTTCTTCGAAAAAGGCAGAAAAAGGATGAAAAAGGATGAAAAAGGATGGGACAGGAAGGGATACAAGAAAACCTTGCTTTTAATCACTTTAAAAAAAAAAAAGTGATTAAAAGGGACACAGGGATTATTTGTTCTTTTTTTCTTCTCTAGGTGGCAGAGTATCCTTAATAGCTGGGATCTCTTCAAAAGTGTGGAATGCAGGTGGCGATGGTACCATCCATTCTAGTGTTGCAGAGATTCCAGGAGTTGTTTCCCATGGGTTAGATGGGCAATTCTGATTACTAGTAAGTGTTTTGTAAACCACGTAAAAGAAAAAGATTGCTCCTAGAACTGTTAAATAACTACCATAAGAAGCTACAGCGTTCCATCCTGCAAATGCATCAGGGTAATCTGGTATACGTCGAGGCATACCGGCTAGCCCTAAAAAGTGCATTGGAAAGAAAGTAATGTTCACTCCTATAAAGAAAATCCAAAAGTGAATTTGTCCTAAACTTTCAGGATATTGTAAACCACTTATTTTTCCTATCCAATAATAAAAACCTGCAAACATTGCAAAAACTGCTCCCATTGATAACACATAGTGAAAATGCGCTACCACATAATAAGTCATTATTTGTCTCACTTCACAGCGAGGATCGGACTCTATCTTATTTACTCAACCCAACAAAGGGTCTTTCAACTACCACGTATAGTCTCTACGGATCCTACTTTTGCTATCTATCCCTTCTGCGTATCCCTTCTACGAAAAAAAAACTAAAATAAAGTTTTTCAATCTTTTAAGGGGTACAGGGATACTTTGTATAAAAAATAAGGAGCCATTATTTATATTCTATTGTTTTGTTGTTTGTTGTTTGAATCCGTAAAACAAAAGGATTCCTTTCTTTTTTTTCAAACAAAAGGATTCTAACAACAAAACAACGACAAGCCAGTTTTTTCCTTTTAGGATCGCCCTTGGGGTGACGATAGGAAAAAACTGGCTAAAGTGGATATACCTGAATAGCAATTTGGTTTCCACGGTATTGTCTTTATAATGCGCGGAAAAAGAAACGCCTTCGAAAATCCTGCCTTTTGCACAAATAAATTGTATAAAATTTATAAAAGGATTATAAAGATTTCACCGTTAGCAACACTTTGTGGTCAAACAGACCTAAAGTTGTTACCGGGAATAAGAATATTCCCATAGTGGTAAGACAACACGACACTTATTATAAATTTTTTGAAAAAAGAAGAAAGCTTTTGTTTTTTTCTCCATAGAAAGGGTAAAGTGTGCAATGAGAAATCACATTTTGTAATACATCTTTATTATATATTTCCAATATGTAAAAATCTTGTTGGTGATATTTGTCTTCAACAAAAAGGTTATTTGAAGGCAGGGGTATCCCTTCCTGGTATCCCTTCCCGTAGGGCCAGACACAAGGCAGGGCCACGACACCAGGGAGGGGTATCCCTTCCTGCCCGTAGGGCGGCCCGTAGGGCGAGCCACATAAAAGGTTTTTTTGTTTCTTGTTTACACCTTTTCTGGCTTTGTTTTCGCTACCAAAAAATTGGGATATTTGTTGTAACAAAACAGGTTCACCTTTTTGAGAGATAGAAAAGGATTTGAACTTGGAAGAACCGTTTCTACAAGTAAAACAGCCTTTCGCTTCAATAAAACCAGAAATCCACCCTTTATATCGTTCGTATCCATTCTTGCTCTTTAAAAGAAGTGTAGGGGGCTTTGGGAATTTTTCATACTTTTTGTTACGGTTTTGTAAGTACCAGTTTATATCTTGTTTTTTCATACATTCTTTTAGAAATTGTAATTGAAAAAAAAGCCTACTCGTTAAAGGCGGGTATTTTTGAAAATGTGATATTATTTCACATATTTTTTTTTTGTGATTTTCAACCCATATAACATTTTTTTGTGACCTTTCCTTTTTGACGCCTCCACCGATAGTTTTTTGTATTTTTTCCAACAAAGATATATTCCTTTTTTCACAATCATTTCTCAATTTAATAACCAATCTGTACTGTAAACCTTTCTTTCTCCAATGATTTACTTGCACACTTCCGTCTCCATCCATGAGACCTACCCAATACTGTATAACATATTCTTTCTGTTTTTCAGTCATTTTTTTAAATTCTATCGTGTAAGGCAATGTCGATACCAGAGTTGGCTAATACTACACCAGTAAGGCCACCGACAGTAAATAAAAAGATAAATCCTACAGCAAAAAGCATAGGAGTTTTGAATTCGATACTTCCTCCATACATAGTAGCAATCCAACTAAATACTTTAATTCCAGTAGGAACTGCAATAATCATAGTAGCTGCTGTAAAATATGCACGTGTATCAATGTCTAAACCTACAGTATACATGTGATGCAAAAATGAATATTTTCATTATTCAAACGGACTCTATCTTCAACTTTTTGTTTTATCAAAAGAATTTATATTCTTTATTAAATTTTCTACCCTGTTATATACCTTACCTTGCCAAGGCAGGTCTTTTCTATTTTTTATATAATTACAAAGACTTGTCCACCTCAAAAATGACACTTTCTTGAGAGTACGTAGCGGATACGATTCCAGATACTCTATAATTTTATCGTGACCTTTCATATGGTTACAAGTAAATCTATAGATTTTATCTTCTTCATTTTTCCCCTCCTTAATTTTTTCTATACGACCCTTTTTAAAAAAAAGTTGTACTTTTTCTAAAAAAGGATATTCGCTTAAAGGATCCAATATAAAATGTGGCCGAACTCTAAAACCAAGGGTATACCTGTTATCTGTTATACGTCTTGCATTAAAGGATCCTTCCTTTTCTATGAAACCTGACAACCACCCATTCCGTGCGAATGTTTGTTCGTTTTGGGATAGAATTTCTATATTTTTCTCGGAATAAAGGTTTCGAGCAGAAAGCCAAACACAAAATAAAGTATTTGTTTTTTCGAGCAGTAGATTACCATTAAAAAGAGATATCAATCTATCTACATTAATTCTGTCGGCTACAATATATCGCGAATAATTCTGATAATTCGAAACCTTTCCAAAACCTAGCTTTGTACGAATGTAATAAAGTATTCTTTCTTCTTTATGATTAATTATAAAAAATAAACGTTGATTACTAACAATAAAAGTACCAGATCCTTCTACAAAGCCTATAAACCATTCTAAAAAAAGGGTGTCTATGTGGTTTTTGTGAGAAACAGTATTTTGTTTGTAATTGTAGAAATTAAAAGTTGTTTTGCGTATAGTCTCTGAAGATCCTATTTTGTTCATAAATAATCTGTTTTTTTTTCCTTTTTGTTCTTCTTTTTTTGTTCTTCTTTTTTTGTTTATAGTTTTTGTTTTAGGTATTCAAACAAAAACTATAAACAAAAAACTAAAACAAACAGAAACAATGATGAAATGATTGCTATTGTTTTACGTATTCAAACAACAGTAGCGCAATATTTATTTGCCGGAGGCAAATCAATGATTATAAAAATAGTTTCTTGCTGATTGACCAATCTTAAAGATTTTACCAGTAAATTAATAATATAATAAACGGACTTTAAGCTCTCAGGCGGTTCCAGCATACAGCAAAATATAATTACTCTTTACTCACATAAAGAGAGACCCATCACTTACAAATATTTATATTTGTATTTCGTTTAAGCCCATACTATAAAACCCAATACACCAATACTTAACATAGCATAAACCATTCCTAAGTAACCAAAAATAGGTTTTTTAGAAAAAGTTGACACTACGTGACTAATAATACCAAATCCTGGTAATATTAAAATATATCAAAAACTTTGATTAACAATACCCTTTGCTTGCATACATCACCTTCGGTCTAACCTGGTATCCCTTCCCGTACTTTTTGTCTGGTAAAGGGTGTCAGTGACGATGTAGTTACAGATTTGTTACAATATTATATTTTGTTAATTCGCATCAATTCTCACTGATGATAGGACTTTATCTTAACTGTATTTTATTTTTACAAGATACAACTCATTCTTTTCTTTACCATAGAAATCCATTTATAATCCAGTTCATCCTGATTCTTTTTATTGTTTTGAATTTTTAAGAAAACTTTTCGCCAAAGGGTATACTGTGTCATTTTTACTCCCATTAAATGAAATCGATCAAAGTATTGTATAATATTTTTCGCCACAGCAAAGGATGTGCTACTATAACAAAAGGTGTCTGTAGATTTTCTATAATATACGCATCCTCCAAATGCATTTTTTATTTCTAAAAGCAGACATTTGGTTTTTTGATCGATTTGAATAACAACACGTACTTCGGCTTTTTTTCTATCTGTTCTTTGTATAATTTGTATCTGAAAACAGCCGTAACCCATAAAAAAACCGGTAAACCATGAATTTTCTTTTATAGGAAAAAGATCCTGTTTTTCAGTAAAATTAAAACTTTTCAGGGAGCATAATCTGGTGTTATATTGAATTATCTTATCTTTATGTTGTAATTTGTTATGCACAAGAGCACACACTTTTTCTAAACCTAGTGAATGGGCCATTATAAAATTTACAGCTTTTTTGTTTTTCACCTTAGAAACAATACCGTATCCTAATTTTTTTTTCAAATAGTAAGATACGTGGATTTGTTTTTCATGAAAGCACACAACCAGTTGTGGAATTTTACTAAAATGACCGTCACTATCAATAAGACCAGCTAAAAAAAAGCCAAAATCTACGATACTGTTAGGTTTTGTTGTTTTAGGCTTGTGAATACTATATTCCATAAATTCTATGATAAATTATTGATTGTTTTCTTTTATAATAAAAAATATCTACAGTTTTTCGCGTACAGTCTCTGAGGATCCTTTATTTTTTTGTTTATAAAAATAAATATGGTATTTTTATATAATAAAGTTTCCTGCTGATTTTCCTTATCACATCTTTTTGTTTTTTATCCTTAGAATACATCATATACCCATGATCTCCCTTCTAACCTGTCCCGTAGTTTTTGTCAGAGATAATTGTTGGATCCGAAGGATCGAACCATGATTGATAGCACCCGTGACCAGACAAAAACTACAGACCTTCGGTGATGTACAAGGGTGTTAGATGTCAACAAAAAACAAATAAAGACTAGAAATTTTTACTTTTACATACAAAAAATACAAAATATTATACCAACCAATCCCAAACGCCCCTGGCTGACAAATCTTTGAAAATTTATAGATTTGTACTACTGACACCTATGACCAGACCTGTCCCTGCCTTTTTCTGCCTTTTTCTGCCCTTTTTTTTTTTTTTAAAAAAAAAAGCGATGAAAAAGGATGAAAAGGTTAGACCGAAAGTGATGTATACGGGTGTTAGATGTTTGGGGTGATAGCGATAGAGTGGGTGTATGATTTCTATAAATTGTATGTTATTCGGCCTTTCCCGAAAAAGTATTCTATTGTGTTTTTTTTATATAAATATATAAAAAAAGAAAGGGAGTTCCAGCAAATAGCGAAATTAGGAGGCATATACTTATAGAATCACCTCCGGGTGACCAAAGAACCAAAACAAGTGTTGAAATAAAATAGGATCTCCTCCACCTGCAGGGTCAAAAAATGTAGTATTAAAGTTTCGGTCTGTTAATAACATAGTAATTCCCTTACTATCTTATAAAAATGTTCTTGATCTACTGGAGAAACTCCCATGAACAGATCCACTTTTTTTGTGAATTCTTTCTCAATAAGTTTTTTAATCTTATAGGTAGATGCTCTTATGGTCGCCCATAAGATGGGACTATATCTTACTTTTCTAATATATAAAAATTATTTAAATGATTCCATTGGAAATTTTTTCTACTTGTATTCATTCCAGATTTTATTGCCACTATTTGATCGTAAAAGATTTTTTTTTTATGGACCTTTCTTTTAAAAAAATCGAGTACATTTGACCAATCCTGAAAGTCTCTATTCTTCCTACCAAACAATGGGTACTCGTTTAAGTACTTTTCCAATATTATATTGCCTTTTAAATTGGTTGTTCTCACCCTGTATTCTTTTTTTGGTTTTGTTTGTCTAGTCATTTTCACAGGACAGTTGAGAAGAGTACCAATCTTTTCTAAAACACAATAATTACTGAAAGTGTTATGATCGATTAAGGGTTGCACGAGTTCAAATTTGCATTCTATCTTAAACTTTGATAGATATGTTCGTACTAAAAAGCGTCCATCAGCTTCAATGAATCCCGACAACCATGCATTAGAAAGAAGACTACTTTGGTCTTTTTCACATTTAAAAATGTTTTCTTCCTTTTCTTCACCATTGATCCAATCAATGAGTTTCCATAAATCATAGATTTTAGGGCTTCTCATATAACCATTAAGAAAAGAGACTATACTGATTATGTCTTCTCTGCTGTCAATGGAATAATTATATGCATTTACTCCCTTTATTCTATTTAGAGAGCCGCAATTTAATGTTTTTTGAACAGTTAATGCAAGAGGAAGATCCTTTAAATGAAAAAAGATTTGTACAGAAGGATAGTTTTTTTTATTATTCTTGGAATAGATTTTATCGGGAACAATGATCGTTCCATCTCCTTCGATTAAACCAGTTAAATAACTTTTAAATTCTATATTTTTCATAAATAGATTTTTCACAGAAAAGTTTCGGCGTATTGTCTCTGAGGATCCCATATATTTTGTAAAATCTACGGTTTCCTGCTGATTGTCTCACAAAGAAAAGCTTGTTGTTTTGTTGTTTTACGTATTCAAACAAAAGGATTCAAACCTTTTTTTTCAAACAAAAGAAAAGGTACGAAAAGGTACGAAAAGCTACTAAGAGTGAGAGTTTCCAGCATATAGCCGAATTTAGAGCCGGCAGAATCTATATGTTAATACCGGCTAAAACAGGAAGTGATAGCAATAACAGGAATGCTGTAATTAAAACTGACCAAACAAATAAAGGCAGACGGTGCATTGTCATACCTGGACCGCGCATATTAAAAATAGTAGTTATAAAGTTTATAGCTCCTAATATACTACTTATACCTGATAAGTGTAAACTAAAGATAGCTAAATCTACAGAACCACCTGAGTGACTTGCAATACTACTTAACGGCGGATAAATTGTCCATCCTGTACCAGCTCCTACTTCAACTAAAGCAGAACTTAAAAGTAACAATAAAGATGGAGGCAACAACCAAAAACTAATGTTATTTAAACGTGGAAAAGCCATATCGGGGGCACCTATTAAAATAGGAACAAACCAGTTTCCGAAACCTCCGATCATAGCAGGCATTACCATGAAAAAAATCATTAATAAGGCATGAGCTGTAATAATTACGTTGTAAAGTTGATGATTTCCTGCTAAAATTTGGTTACCAGGTTGTGCTACTTCTATACGAATAATCATAGAAAAGCAAGTACCTAAAATACCAGAGAATGCAGCAAATATTAAATATAGTGTTCCGATATCTTTGTGATTAGTAGAGAATAACCATCTGTTGATCATAAAGTTTTTATTTATTGTTATTGTCGCTTTTTTTAAAAAAAAAAAGGGACAGATTAATGAAAGATCATTTTTACATTTTTGTTTTTTAAAGAAAAAAAAATATTTCACTTTTATATCTTTAAAAAAGAGTATATACACAATAGAAGGTCTACAAAACAATAGAAGACTCTCCTATAATTTTCTTGGATTTGTTGCAATAAGGTATAGATACTATTTTATATTTTATAAATCTTTGAGAATGATACAGAACAAAAATGTTGTATCCATCCTTTTTCAAAAAGGGCGTCCCTTCCCTGTCTTTTTCTGCCCTTTTTTTTTTTTAAAAAAAAAAAGCGATGAAAAAGGATGAAACGAAGAGCTCAAAAAAAAACGGAAGGTTTTCCTTTGGAAAACTTACAAAGACAAAGTCCCGCAGGGACAGGTTAGGATACCGAAGATTGATAAAAGAAATATATCTTATAAAATATAATTTTTCCTCTAGTAAACAAACACAAAACATTATTTATATTATAAGGGGAATTTTTTATAATCTTGTATTCACAAAAAAGGAGATACGGTTTTTCTACTGTGTCAATATTCCTTTGTTGTATAGAATTTTGTTTGTACGCTCTACAGTCAAATCTGCTTGCTTTTACCCTTCTAAGGGTTTTGCATCACTGTAAAGACTGCGCATTTGTTCTCGCATTCTTTCCACATCTTGATAATCTAAATGGTCAAATCACATTAAAGAGTAGTAATCTACAAACAAGAAAACACAAATTGCGGAAACAAAAACTGTAACCGGTAAAAATGCGCGTATTCCGCTCTTTGAAGGTGGAAAGTATTTGTAAAATATTTATATTCCAGCAAAAGAAGAGATACATGGCTTACATAGTATATATAGTATTGCATATAGTTGGCCGGTTTTTGTAAGATTCCAAATTGAATAGCAGAACTATAAAAAAGCTTCATACTAATACGCCAAAAGCCCCAAAATAGTATAAGGTCGTAAAAATATTGTAAAATCCTTTTGTTTGAATCCGTAAAACAAAAGGATTCAAACAAAAGGATTCAAACAACAAAACAACAATATAACAAAATAATTCTATATATAATAGAAAATTGGTAAAGTTTATTCTCTTTAATAAGGGGTACGTGGAGCAAAACAATATAGAATTTTTAACAATAGCTTTATTACAAAATGATCTCTAAGTGTAGTTACTATACTATTATATTATTATTTTTATTATTTTCTGCATCATATTTTCAATAAAACAGATGCAGAAAAAATATCGCAAAACTTATATACTTTTATACTTTACGTTTCCTAACAAAAACATAGGTTTTCCGAAGGAAAACTTTTCCTTATTGTGGAAGATTAACTAAAATCTTTTTTCTCACAATATTATTTTTTATTAAAATATTCAATAAAAGTTGCTATTTTGTTATTATTTACTATCTGTGTTAATATCCCTTTGTTATATAAAATTTTATGCGTCCGTTCTACAGTCAAATCTGCCTGTTTTAACCCTTCTAAGGGTTTCCCGTCACTGTAAAGATTGCGCATTTGTTCTCGCATATTTTCAACATCTTGATAGTCTACATGGTCAAAGTACTTTAAAGAATAGTAATCGACGGCAAACAAAATACAAATTGTTGAAACAAAAAAAGCAACCGGAAAAAGTGCACGTATTCCCGTCTTTGAAGGTGGAAAATATGGATCTAAAAAAGAGGAGCCAACCAACTCTGAAAAAAAGGAGAAAGTTTGATTAAAATTTAAAGCAATAAACAAAAGAATAGAACTTATAATTAGAAACCAGACGAAAATTTGGGAAAATTTTACAAAGTAATTGTGATCGTTCTCGCAAAACAATGCAATTATCAATATTATAAGAAAAATGAAAACAAAAGGTATTGTGGATAAAAGATGAACAAGGAAGATGACCAATTTCAAAAAATTGATAAAAAAGTTTTTAAGAATTCCAGTACTATTCATAAATTTTAATATTTTTTTTAAACCGTTTTAAAGTACGCCTGAAACAAGGAAGAGCCAAAGATTAAGAGCTATAGCCCTTGCCACGCTTCAGACTCGATCGTCAGATCATGAGCTTCCTCCATATCTTTCTTATAATTAGGGGCGTTCACGTTCGAAATTATACCAGCCAGTATGGAAGGGTCCTCTTTCTTCAAATCAGTAACAAAAGAATTAGCATTGTCTGCATTTTTCCTTGCTTCCGCTGCAATAGGCGCCGTAAAAGCCATTTGATCGGGGTCCCTATCTTTTAAGGACTGCTGGTGCGCAGCATCCGCTTTTGTGGCAGATTGTTGAAGGGTTTCATTCTGATTCGACGCAAGTTTAGCTTGTCTTTCCTTGTTTGCACTACTGTACTGAAGTGCGGCTTTACCCGCTTCTACACCAGCGTGTACTGCATCACTACTTGTACCTCCCTTAGCAGAATTACAAAATGCTCCAGCTGCCGACCCAAAAGCCTCCCCAAATTCTTTACCCCAGGAAGTGCTTTCTTCTTTCTCTTGACTTTCATCGGAACTTTTATCCCTTTTTTGATATTTTTCTTGGGATTGTTCATCTGAAGGTTTTTCCGAGCCTTCCCGACTTCTCTTATTTGTTCCTTCCCTTTTTGAAAATTGTAAAATTTTCAAAAGAATCCTTTGTTAATCCTGTTAAAAAACAACCACATAATGTCAGTTCTGTAAGACCACGGAAGCAAATACATAGAGGTGTTTCTATTACAACGTAACGTATTCTTGTAGGTTCCAAGTAACATCTGTTAGTTGGTACTTGTCTACTAAAAGAACACGTTCGTTCTCTAATTCGTTTTCTGACTTTCTCTTTCTTTATCTAAATTGGATAAAACTTGTTTTAGTTGAATTTCACTTACATTACCTCTTTTATATTGCAAAGTAGTTTTAATGTCTTTGTGACCCATAACTTGTTTTACTACATCTATTGGAGTACTCTTTAGAAAGTCAGTGATTATGGAAGCTCTGAAGCTATGTGTTCGAATGTGTTTGTGGAAAACAAGCGAAGCTTTAATATAAATATTATTAATTTCATGATCAAAAGAAGTTCTATCTATAGCCTTTTCGAAATTAACCTTTGTAGTAAAAAGGAAGCCATCCCTGTTTTTATTATCCATCAAACATAGAAAAGAATGTTGATACTTCTCAAGAATCTGCCTTCCTTTTTTACTATAACTGCCGTAAATGCTTATTACTTCCTCTTTTAATTAAAGATATAGTAGTACTTCCCTTATCAAAAAGGTCATTTACGTGATCAATTCTGAAAAGCAACAAATTAGAAACTTTCAATCCAGTTAAATATAAAAGAATTAAAGCAGCTTTTTTTCTAGAAGATACGAAATGATCGTTTTTAACACTGTCTAATATAAGAAAGAACTCATCTTCAGTTATACTTTCTCTAAGTTGTAACTTTTTAGCGTTACTCCTTTTATCTTTTAAAAGTTGTTTTCTTTCTCTTTCTTCTTTCATAAAGTCAATTTCTTGCCTTACGGCACTAAGATCTTTCATTAATTATAGATTTTGAATATACAAATTATTATTTTGTTGTTCGTTTTTTTTGAAGGGACACAAGCAAGGGGTATCCCTTCCTGCCCGTAGGGCCAGACAACAGATTATAGTTTTTCCTGTCCCGTAGTTTTTCTTTGAAAACTTAGAAAAGGTTACAAAAGTTGTGTCCTAACCTGTCCCAAAGAAAAGGGGCAGTTTTCATCCTTTTTCAAAGAAAAAGGCAGAAAAAGGCAGGTTTTACGAAGGTTTCCCAGAGGAAAACTTACCTGGTATCCCTTCCCTGCCTTTTTCTGCCTTTTTCTGCCTTTTTCAAAGAAAAAGGATGAAAAAGGATGAAAAAGGATGAAAAAGGATGAAAAGGAATGAAAAACAAATTTTTTAAGGGACACAACTTTTCAAAGAAAAACTTTGTTTTCTAACACAAGTATACTTTTACAAAAAAAGTAACTTTTTCCAGTAAAGTATTAAGAAACGCTCTAGACCACTAGAGTGTTTAGAAGGATAGACTTATACTTACTAAAAGACACACTTTACGTGTGAAGTAAGATTTAAAGATACACTATAGCAAAGCTATAGTGTTTGTCCTTTTAATAATCAACACACTTTAGCAAAGCTAAAGTACAAATAAACTATTACATTGTTTTTATAATAGGTACCAATATCACTCACGTGGATAAAGGAATGGAGTCTTAGGACTGACACGCATGTATTCTAATTTATAATTTATATATAAAAATTATGGCCTTATGCCTATAAAATTTTTATTTATTATAGATTTTTATAAAAATATCATAGATTTTTATAAAAATCTCATAGAATCACTCTTTTCACCAGAAAATACAATTTATAGAATTTATGAATAGACCAACAGAATTAATTCCAATAGAAAATGAACTTACAATTGAAGCAGAAGACAAAAAATTGTTCAGAATAGCTGCTAAAAAAATGTTTTTGACGTATAGTCAGGTAAATCCAGATATGACTTTGCAAGATTTGTTAGAAATATTGCAAAAAAAGCCTTTTTTAGGAGCCTTTGACTACCTTATAGCCAAAGAATCGCACGCAGAGGAAGGAACGCATTTTCACGCTATTTTAATACGTAATAATAATAAAAAATTTAATATAGTATGCCAAAATGCGCTTGATATTGAATATGAAGGACAAATCTATCATGGAAACTATCAATCTGTGAAATATTTGGAACACACTATTATGTATACATGTAAAGATAGACAGTATATTACCAATATAGCAAATTTGCAATATGGTAAACTTTTAGACCAAAAAGATTTATTTTTCGAAAGAGTCCATGACGTAGGGCATGCGCAGGCTATTGTTGAATATTCAGAAAAGCACCCAAAGAAGGCTTTCTCTGGCACATCTGTAAGCTCTTTAAAGAAAAACTACAAAGACGTCGAACAACTTCAGTATATACTCTGTCAAGATAATATCAAATCATTCGTTGGTATGGAAAATTTTAGCCTAAAAGGTGAATTGAAAAAATGGGTTGAAGATCCCGAATTATATGGAAAAAAAAGCCTTGTTATAGTCGGGAGGAGCGGAGCTGGAAAAACTGCATTTGCAATAGCTTTTTGTGAAGATAAAGGATTGAAACCTTTAGTCATTAGCCATAGGGAGGACTTACAAAGATTGGCTCCTAGTCATGACGCTCTTATAATTGACGATGCTGATTTGACTCTATTTCATCCTACTGAGATACTAGCTTTGGTTGAAACCAATGTTCCTAAAACTATTAAAGTGATGTGGAGGGCTGTTAGGAAAAAAGCAGGTATTGTCGTGATTATTTTAATGAATCACCCTCAGTTTAAAGAACTTTCTAATATTTTCCGTCAAGAAGCGATTGCCCGAAGAGTTGTAATAACAGAAGTTGTACCTCCTTTTATGATTAATGTAAATATAAATATTCATAACGGAGACATTAATAACACACAAAACAACTTTTTTCTACATCAAGAAAACGAAAAAAAGCTTATAAAGGATAATAGAGAGAGGATCGATAAGATTTTAAAGAATAACGTTTTTTAGGGATTGAACTGACCAAAAATCTTTCCCTCTTCATTCTCATGATTGTGCAAAGCACAATAATTATTGTGCTTCTTTTGTTTGAATACTTTTGTTTGAATCCTTTTGTTTGAATCCGTAAAACAACAAAACAACAAACAACAACAATAATTATTGTCTGACAAAAACGTAGAAAAGGGATGAAGGGTGACAATAATTGTTTTCCTTTGGAAAACCATGATCTCCCGAAGAAAGAAACATTGTTTTCCTTTGGAAAACCATGATTGTGCTTCTTTTGTTTTACTACGTAAAACAACAACAATCATGGTTGCGCATAGCGCAACAATTATCTCCCGAAGGGAGATCATGGTTCGATCCTTTGGATCCAACAATTATTGCGCTACTGTTGTTTTACGCAGTAAAACAATAGCAATCATGTAATATCAAAGAAGATTCTTGGTCTTTAACATTTTCTTTTCTTTTGTTGTTGGCATGGAATAACGCTTCCTCCATTTGATTAGGACTAATATCAAACAAAGACGTATGCGGCTTGTTATTATACCATGTAACAGCTTCAATGAAAAAGAGCCTACTAATTCAGAAAGAATGAAAAAAGTTTGCTCAATATTCAAAGCAATAAATAAAATAATAGAGCTAAGAATATAGAAAAAGACAAAAAATTGACAAAATCGTACCAAGTAATTGTCTACATTCTCATAAAACAAAGCAATTATTAAGAGTATAATAAAAAAAAAAGGGAGTGGCTGATAAAAGATGAACAAAGAATATTACTAATTTTAGAAAATTGATAAAAGAATAATTTCTTTTAAATCTGCATTTTTCCTTTAATAGATAAATATAAAACATTACTGGCTATTATTTTGTTTTACGTATCTCTGTATTTTTTGCTTTTCTTTTTGTTTTATGTCTTTTGTTTGAAAAAGTTTATTTTACTCCGTAAAACAACAAAACAACAACCTTTTCTTGACAAAAATACTATTTTTGAAGGGAGGTTTTGCTTGTGTCCCTTCAAAAATACCATTTGAAACAAAAAAAGTAAACAAAAAAAAAACCTTTTTGAAACAAAAAATGGAAACCTGACAAAAAATGCGAACCATTTTTTGTTTCAAAAAAGATTTTTTTTTGTCAAACATTTTTTGAAGTAAAAGCCACGACAACAAGTAAGGCTTTTTTTGAAGGAAGGGCCACGACAACAGGTTTAAGGTTTTCTTGTATCCCTTCCTGTCCCTACGGGACAGGTAAGTTTTCCTTTGGAAAACCTTGTGTCGTACCCCTACCTTCAAAAATGGTATTTGAAGGTAGGGGTACGACACAACAAAAAAAGCTTTACAAAAAAAGGTTCTCTTTTTTTGTCACTCTTTTTTTGAAGTAAAGGGTATCCCTTCCTGCCCGTAGGGCTGCCCTACGGGCCAGACAACAGGTTTAAGGTTTTCCAAAGCAAAACTTACCTGTCCTTTAAAAAGTACGGACAGAAAGGGACTTTGGGACAGGTTAGAAAACTTACCTGGTATCCCTTCCCTGCCCTTTTTTTTTTTTTTTTAAAAAAAGCGATGGGACAGGTTAGAAAACTGCAGGGACAGGTTAGGTATCCCTTCCTGCCCTACGGGCCAGACACAAGGAAAAAACCTTCCTTTTCGAAATTTTTGAAGTTACACCAGTTTTCTTGTATCCCTTACTTTTCTACCCCTTTTCTTCGAAAAGGTATGAAAAGGGACAGTTTTCTTTTGTTTTAGTTCTTTTGTTTGAAAAAGTTTGTTTGAAAAAAAAGGTTTGAATCCTTTTGTTTTGTTGTTTGTTGTTTTACTCCGTAAAACAAAAGGATTCAAACAAAAGGATTCAAACAACAAACAACAAAACAACAACCTCTTCCTAAAAAGGTGGCTATTTTTTATTTGTTATAAAAGTTTTCGCATAAACAATGATATCCAATTACCAGCTTGATTTGGACACGCCTAAAATATATCCTTGAGCAGCTAATTCGCGAAAACGTATACGAGAAAGTCTACAAAAGCGATAAACAGCTTTTCCACGACCGGTTAAAATGCATCTATTTTTAATACGTACTTTTGAACTGTTTCTTGCTATCTTATTTAATTTAGAGACATACTGATCTTTTATTTCTCCGGGAATATGAAAGTTTTTTATTATACTTTTATATTGTACTCTTTTATATTCATTTTTAGAAAATTCTTTTCTGCGTTTTTGATCTCGTTTTACTATATTTTTCATAAAATAGTTTTTTATATAAATTTGTGGCTTTTCGTTTTTTGTCTTTCTATATTTATTTTATGAATAAAAGATTTTTCTTTTGAAAATCCTAAATTCTTTTATATACTTTGCTTCGCAAAGGTTGCTATTGTTTTACTGCGTAAAATAACAGTAGCGCAACAACGAAAAAAATTTTCCAAAAGAAACTTTCCTTTTCTAATGTATATATTCCTTTTTTGAAGTATCCATCCTAACCTGTCCCAAAGTCCCTTTCTGTCCTTTCTGTCCGTAGGGACAGAAAGGACAGAAAGGACAAGTAAGTTTTCTTGTATCCCTTCCTTTTTCTGCCTTTTTCAGCCCTTTTTTTTTTTTAAAAAAAAAAAAAGCGATGAAAAAGGATGAAAAAGGCAGAAAAAGGCAGAAAAAGGCAGGGAAGGGATACCAGGTTAGAAAAGTACGGCACTTTGGGACAGGTTAGGATGGATAGAAGGGGTACAAAGAAGAAATCTTTTTTGTATATATTTAAAGGAGATTACAAATAAAAAACATAATATATAAGATAAAACTTACCACCAACGGTATCTAGTGTAAGCACGATTAAACTCAGCTATTTTTAGCTGCTCATCTCTTCTTTGGCGGGGTTGGCCAGTTTTGTTAAAAGCCTCCAATATTTCAGAAACGAGACAATCTGAGAAAGAATTTTTATTCTTTTTCTTTCTTTTTTCTGCAGACTCTATGATCCATTTAATTGCTAATCTTTCCTGCCTTTTTTGATTCACAATTGCGGGTACTTGATAAGTAGTACCTCCTTTCCTAACCCTTCGTAATTCTAAAGTGGGTTTTACATTTTCAACGGCCTGGTATAGAGTACTGTTTTTTAAAAAATTATTATAATAATTTTGTTCTGCGTATCCCTTGTAAGAAGGAATACCAAAAATAAAAGGTTTTGTCTTGGTATTCCTTTCGTATTTTGAAGGGATACCATCTTTTTCTATATATTCTTTTTTTTCATTTTTGTCAAAAAAGGGATACGAAGAAAGAGTTTCTTGTTTTTTATACGCTTTTTGTGGTTCTTGTAAAAAGGCGCCAACTTTGTTATTTTTTTCAGTATAGAATTGAAAAAGTTCTGTACTATTTTCACATAAAGGAGAATATTCACGGATATCCCTCATATCGTTTTCATTCTTTGAAGGGATACTAAGATTGGAAACATTTTTTGAGGAAAGAGCTTTTTGTTGTAAAATATTCAAAGAAAAGGCAAATAACTTGTGGGCCTTGGACTTTTCACCACTACGCATTAAAAGATTTATAAATTTGTTTTTTAATTGTTCCAACCTTATCCTTGCTCGGGCTTCTCCTTTTTGTTGTGATCTTTTATTTTTGATTTCAATCAAGGGATACTCAGTTTGCATTTCTTGTTTGTCAAAAGTATGGCCTTTATCTTTCTTTTCTCTTGAAGGGAGGGACGCGACACAAGGGATAGTATCCCTTATTTGGAATAGTTTTATTGTTTTTTTGTTGATACTTTTTATTTTTTCCATAATAAAGAATCTTATATTTTTTATTTTTTAAGGTATTCTTTCTTTGTAAAGGGATACAACCTGTTTCTCTTTTCAGCAAATGAAGGTTTTCTAAAGTCTTTCTTAACCCGTTGTCTGGCCCGTAGGGCAGCCCTACGGGCAGGAAGGGATAGTTCTTACTTCCTGTCCTTTCTGTCCTTTCTGTCCCTACGGACAGAAAGGGACACGTATTCGAAGGAACACAAGGAAGGTTTTCTAACCTGGTATCCTTGCCCTTTTTTTTTTTTTTAAAAAAAAGCGATGAAAAGGGGCAGTTTTCTTGTATCCCTTCCTGGTATCCCTTTTCATCCTTTTTCATCCTTTTTCATCCTTTTTCATCCTTTTTCATCCTTTTTCATCGCTTTTTTTTTTTTTAAAAAAAAAGGGCAGAAAAAGGCAGGGACAGGTCAGTAGTTTTTGTTGGAAAACCTTCACTTAAAAAAAAAAAAAAAGGGACTCCCTTCCTGGTATCCCTTCCCGTAGGGCTGCCCTACGGGCCAGACAGCAGGTTATAGTTTTTCTTAGAATACAATGTGAATGATAAAAATTTTGCTTTCTGTTATTCTTTTTTTATAAAACAAAAGAATAACACAACAAAGAAAGGGTACGAAGACTATAAGAAAAAATATATATGAAATAGTTTATATAGCTTTTTTCCTAAAACAACAATTTATAAAACCTTTTTTTATAAATACTCTATACTGTAAGTATCTAAAGCTTTATATTGTTTATTTGTTTCAATATTTAGGTATACTTGTTTTTTTTTTCCAGAAAAAAGGACCACGCCGATTATATAGAAAAAAATCTTTTTAAAGTGGCCTTTTTTAAAAAAGTATACATTTATAATCTTTTCTTTTTCTTACAACCATATTTGGATCTTCCTTGCTTTCGTTCAGTAACACCCTGTAAATCAAGAACTCCTCGTATTATACGATATTTCACCCCCGGTAAGTCTTTGACACGACCACCACGAATAAGTACAATTGAGTGCTCTTGCAAATTATGGCCCTCTCCTGGAATGGATGCAATTACTGTAGCAGTATTAGTTAGTCTAATCTTAGCCACCTTTCTTAAAGCAGAGTTAGGTTTTTTAGGAGTTCGAGTATAGACACGAGTACAAATACCTTGTCGCTGGGGACAGCCAGTCAAAGCTGGTTTTTTGGTTTTTGATATTTTTTTGATCCTAGTACTTTTTTTTCTCAGTAGTTGATTTGCTGTTGGCATAATTCTTTTTTGTTATTTTATCGTAGATTGTTTATAAATAATCCTGTTTTTTTCTAAAATACGTGGTATCCTAACCTGTCCCAAAGTCCCTTTCTGCCCTTTCTGTCCTTTCTGTCCCTACGGACAGAAAGGACAGAAAGGACAGGTAAGTTTTGCTTTGGAAAACCTTAAACCTGTTGTCTGGCCCTACGGGCAGCCCTACGGGAAGGGATACCAGGAATATCCTTCCTGTCCAAGCTTTACAAAAAAAGCGAACCTTTTTGTTTCAAAAAGGTTTTTTTTTTGTAAAGCTTTTTTTGTTTCAAATGGTATTTTTGTTAGGAAAACCTTCTTTGTATCCCTTAAAAAACTATTTCTTTAAAGTATAAAATTTTTTGCAATAGAGTGTAAATCAAGAGATGCTGGAAGAGCCACTTTTTGTGGTGAATACAGAAAAATAGCAACCATGTTTTTATAACACACTTCTAAGTTTAGGGGTTTCATACCACTAATACGCAAACCAGCAACGCGTTGTCTCAATGGTCGAACTAATGTAAAAAGATTTCTCACCTTTAAAAAGGATAAAAAGTTTTGTTTTCTTTCAGAGAAATTTGGACAAGTATATAAGATTTTTGGTAATAAATCAATAGATTTCAATATTTTATTTCTGTTTCTACCTTGTCTTTCTTTAAAAATTTTATTATAGCTTTCTTTGAAATCCTTTCTCGTTATTTTTCGTTGGTTTTGCAAAGAAGATGTGTATCCCTCCTTTTGTATTTCTTTTTTTTCAAAAACGTTTACATAAGGCATATAATTTTTTATAACTGTATAAAAAGTGTCCATTTTTAGACGGTAATGAATTGAACGAATTTTCATTTTTTCTGCCATAAAAGAAGATATCTTTCTTTTTAAAAATAATCTTTTTTCTGGCAATACGCTTATAATATCTCCACTTTTTAATTGATAACCAGCTGAATATACTATAGAATTGTTCACTAAGATATGTTTGTGATTAATCCACTGTCTTGCAGAAAAAATAGTTGGAAAAAAACAGATACGGAAAAGAACCACGTCAAGTCTGCTTTCAATAATTTTTATAAAATTTTCGTCAAATTTTCCACTAAATTTATTTGCCTGCAACGCTAATTTTTTTATTTTTTTTTCACCTAAACAACCATAAATTATACTCAATTTTTTACGTTCTTCTAACAAAGTTTTAAAATGAGAAGATTTCCTGTGCTGAGATTGTTTTTTATGAAATTCAGCTTTAAGTTGTTCTAATGAGAACATATACTTAGATCGTGTAAAATAAGGACAAGATGGTAAACCGTTTTGATCGATATTATTATTTTTTGCTAATCCCAACTTTGTCTGTTTTCCACTTTTTTCTACCTTTTTCGAAGAAAAAGGATGAAAAATATTTAAAGATGGTTTAATAAAATCGTGTATTTTTTTCACGTTGTCTACTGTGACAAAATTTTGTTTTTTTAGTGTGCTTTTTTTATCTATTATGTCTCTTCTTTCTTGTTCTATGATATTTTTTTGTATTTTTCTAATTGTATTGGTTAAACCCCTTTTATTAGAAAGAATATTCAATTTTACTCCTTTTCTGTTTAGTTTTTTAAAAGGTAAAAGGTTTTCCGAGAAAGAAGCCTTTAGGAAAGGGTATCTAATCTTATTATAGGGTTTTTTTAACATAAATATTTTATATTTTTTTTGTATATAAATGTTGTGTTTTTTATTGTATAGGGCTTTTTTCTTTCTATCACTTGTATCCATCCCTTTTTTTGTATCCTAACCTGGTGTCTCTGATGAAAAGGTTTGCTTTTTTTATTTCAAATAGTATTTTTGTTAGGAAACCTTTTAGGTAGTAAAAAATAATATAAATAAGGGCTTTCATCATTAATTGCGGTACTGTTGTTTTACGTAGTAAAACAATACCAATATTTATTTGCCTCCTTTTGTTTGAATCCTTTTGTTTGAATCCTTTTGTTTGAATCCGTAAAACAAAAGGATTCAAACAAAAGGATTCAAACAACAAAACAACAACAATTATTAATTGCTATATACTATTCTTATAAATTTCCTTACTGATATCCTTTGTTTTTTATTTTGGGTGGAACTCCCAAAAATAACAATTTTTCTCTTTTATATATATTGTTATTTTTTATATAATGGTTGCTCACTATCGGACTCGAACCGATAACCTAAAAGGTGCAGATTTTGAGTCTGCTGTGTTTACCTATTTCACCAAGTGAGCGGTTTTTCAAGAAAGAACAAACGAAAGGATAGATAAAGAGGCTCTATAAAAAAAACAGGAATACTTGTAAAATATTTTTGGAACCGAAAAAGGCATTATATGACTTTTGCCCTTATCCGAACTGAACTAATTTTTAAGGATTCGCTCCTATTCGCATTCTCGAATTGCAGAGAATTTATATTCCTTCTAAAACAAATAATTGTTTCCTTTTAGGAAATAATGATTGATATTGTTTGTATTTTCTTGTTTGTACTTTTTGTTTGACCTGTTCAAAGGGAGGGCCACGAGGTTTTCCGAAGGAAAACTTACCTGGTATCCTAACCTGTCCCAAAGTCCCTTTCTGTCCTTTGAAAAGTACGGACAGAAAGGACAGGTAAGTTTTCTAACCTGTCCCAAAGTCCCTTTCTGTCCTCTCTGTCCTCTCTGTCCGTAGGGACAGAAAGGACAGAAAGGACAGGTAAGTTTTGCTTTGGAAAACCTTAAACCTGTTGTCTGGCCCTACGGGCAGGCTTTTACTTCAAAAAAAGGGTGACAAAAAAAGAGAACCTTTTTTTGTAAAGCTTTTTTTGTTGTGTCGTACCCCTACCTTCAAATACCATTTTTGTTAGGAAAACCTTCCCTGCCCTTTTTTTTTTTTTAAAAAAAGCGATAGGTATCCCTTCCTGCCCGTAGGGCCAAACACAAAGTTTGTGTTTTTTCAAAAATAGAAAGAAGAAAGCTCTAAACAAAAGAGTATAAATAAGGGCTTTGTTACAGATCCTAACCTGTTGTCTGGCCCGTAGGGCAGCCCTACGGGCAGGAAGGGATACCCTTACTTCAAAAAAAGGGTGACAAAAAAAGCGAACCTTTTTGAAACAAAAAATGGAAACCTGTTGTCTGGCCCTACGGGAAGGGATACCAGGAAGGGACTGAAAAAAATGGTTGACAAAAAAAGCGAACCTTTTTTTGTTTGCATTTTTTGTTGTGTCCCTTCAAAAAAATCTTTTTTTTGTCAACCATTTTTTGTCAGGTAAAGCTTTTTTTGTTGTGTCGTGGCCCTCCCTTGTGTCTGGCCCTACGGGAAGGGATACCAGGAAGGGATACCCCTGCCTTCAAATACTATTTTTGTTCGGAAAACTCGGCCCAGATTAAGAGACATTGTCTACTTTTTGTTTATTAGGCTTTACAGAAGTTGTTTTCTATAATTCAAATTCTCTCTCTTCTTATAATTGTTCTGGAAGTTATTGGTAAATAGGGACAGATAGATTTTATAAAATTATAAAAAATACAAAAAATATGATTTTCTTTTTTTATTTCGCAGAAATACGATATCGTTTAACCTATTATATTTGCTCTTTTTTCATTACTTTTTTTGCTTGTTATTATTATTCTTTAGAGCTTATCTATCTTTTTGCTCGCCCTTTTTTGCACTCAAAACATCACCTATTCATTTTTGATAAAGGATTTATATTTACCAATCTTACAGAAGCCTTTCACACCACTTTGAAAATTTGTTTTATCTGGAGCTTTCTTTTCTTATTGCCTTTAATTTTTTATCAATTTTGGTGTTTTTTCACCCCTAGTTATGTATCTTTTGAAAGGGCACGATACAAAGTTTTTATTTTTTCTGCTATACTATGCACTCTTCTAGGGGGGTTTGTTTTTTATTTTTTAGTATTACCTGAACTTTTAGATTTTTTGTTAAATTTTAAAATAAACTGTCCCTTATTCACAATTCAGTTGGAGGCAAGAATAGATTCTTACGTTAGGATAAGTAGTGGTGTTTTTTTAATAGTGGAATCTATTTTTCAAATTCCTCTTTTGTTTTATTTTCTATATATTCATGGATATGTAAAGAGTGTATTTCTTTCTAAAAACAGAAAAATATTTGTTTTATTTTTTGTTTTATTAGCAGCACTTCTCACACCTCCTGATCCATTAACTGAATTTTTCATTTTTTTGTTTTTCTGGTTTTTTTTTGAATCTCTCATTTGGATAGGTTTTTTAGAATAGTATGACAAACTTTTTCATTTAAGGAAGACGTGCTTATTCAAAAGAATATTTTTCGTGTCCCTTTTGGTACGAAGGAAAGATAAACTATACGATGAACAAGAAAAGAATATATAAAAAGAAGAACAAAAAAATATATACAACAAAAGATGTCTCCATCCTTCCCTTTTATTCACTTTTTTTTTAAAGAAGGGCAGGGAAGGGATACCAGGAAGGGATACAAGAAAACCTCCCTTAAAAAATAAATATTTATAATCGTTATGAAATATGGCCTTATCCTGTCTAAAAATAAACCTGAAATATCTCAAAACAAAAAAGAAAGTGACGTGGTATCCCTTTACAGACAAAAAAAAAGTAATGAACACAAAGATAACAGACCAGAAGATATAACAAAAAAAGGATATTATAAGCAGAAAACAGACTTTCTGGCGTTTCAAAACAAAAAAAAAAGAAAAACAACACTTTCACGAAATTCTAAGAAAAGTAAAATAAAAGGAGTTTTAGGAAAAATATACATAAGTACCACTAAAAATAATACAATACTTACTTTAGTTGATACCAAAGGTAATACAAAAGGTTGGAGTTGTTCTGGGAGTTTAGGCTTTAAAAACGCTCGTAAGTCAACTACTTATGCAGCGCAAGCAGCTGCAGAAAGTATAGTAAAGAAAGCAAAAATTTTCGGATATACTCATATGAGACTATCTGTAAAAGGTTTAGGTCGGGGCAAACAAAGTTGTCTTAGAGCACTTACCAAGTCTGGATTAAAGATCGTAAGTTTAGAGGATAAAACAGGAGTTCCGTACAATGGTTGCCGTGCATCAAAGAAACGCCGTGTTTAAAACAAAACATTATTCCTTTCTTATAAGGGATACAAAGCTCGTTTCTTACTGAGTTTATTGCTCTTTGAAATCATATGGTAAAAACTTGTACCACTTTTTTGGTATCTCTTCTATCGCTTTTTTTTTAAAAAAAAAAGGGCAGGGAAGGTTTTCCTAACAAAAAGAGTATTTGAAACAAAAAAAGGCTGACAAAAAAAGCGAACCTTTTTTTGTAAAGCTTTTTTTGAAGGGACAACAGGTTTAAGGTTTTCCAAAGGAAAACTTACCTGTCCTTTCTGTCCTTTAAAAAGTACGGACAGAAAGGACAGAAAGGGACTTTGGGACAGGTTAGGATACCAGGAAGGGATACAAGAAAACCTTTTCTTTGCTTTTTGAAGAGATACAAAAAAAACAAAATTGTAACTGACAACAATGATACAGTAACAAAAAAACTTTAATACCATAAAAAGAGAAATGTAGGGGTGAGTGTCTGAGCGGTTGAAGGAACCGGTCTTGAAAACCGGCATACTTGTAAAGGTATCGGGGGTTCGAATCCTCCCTCACCCGTATTGTGCCTTGGTTTTTTGTAAAGTTTGTACAAGTATCTTGTCTGTATATCCTTTCTTTTTCTTTTATTGTTATTGATAAAAATCAAAACAAATAAATGGTACTATACAAATAGTTTATAGTAAGGTTTTATAAGTATTGATTGATTTATATTCTTTTGTTCCTTTTATCTTGTTTAGAGTATTTTGTTTGTACTTTTCGTTATAATACGATAAAGCTTATATCTTTTCAAAAAATATATTTTTGAAACAAAAATGGAAACAAAATACTTTTGTTTGTACTTTTTGTTATAACAAAAAAATGGAAAGAATAGCAATAATTGATTGTCTGACCATGGTTGGATCCTCCGGATCGAACAATTGTTGGATCCAAAGGATCGAACCATGATATCCCTGAATCCCTTTTCTACGTTTTTGTCAGAGATAATTGTTGGATCCGAAGGATCGAACCATGGTTGGATCCTCCGGATCCAACAATTGTTGGATCCAAAGGATCGAACCATGATATCCCAAAGGGATATAATTGTTTTCCCTTGGAAAACCATGATTGTGCTTCTTTTGGTTTACTACTTTTGTTTTACTCCGTAAAACAACAAACAGCAACAATAATTGTTGGATCCAAAGGATCGAACCATGATATCCCAAAGGGATATAATTGTTTTCTAACCTGTCCCGTAGGGACAGGTAAGTTTTCCTTCGGAAAACCATGGTTGGATCCAAAGGATCGAACCATGATATCCCAAAGGGATATAATTGTTTTCTAACCTGTCCCGTAGTTTTTGTCAGAGATAATTGTTGGATCCAAAGGATCGAACCATGAAATCTATAAGATATAATATAAAAGACTAATGAAACACCTTAAAATAATAGAATCCCAAATAAGTATACCACCTTCGGTAAAAATAGAGAAAAAAAAACAATTTTTAATGTTTTCTGGAGTTTTAGGTTTTACTAAACTAGATTTAACAAAAATAGATCCAAAAGGACTAGGTGGAATCAAGATTTCGGAAGATGGAAAAACTTTGAATGTCTACAGTCATTGTTCTTCCTTTTTCTATTCACTAGAAAGCCTGTTAAAAAACAAAATACGCGGAGTGACTGTGGGTTTTTTAACATACCTTCGTATTGTAGGGGTAGGTTATCGTGCCTCTTTAGAGAAAACTTTAGATAAAGAATTTTTAAATTTCAAATTAGGATACAGTCATAGTCTTAAATACCAAGTACCTTCTTCGATACGCGCTTTTCTCTTAGAACCCACACTACTCAGCATTTTTGGCATTGATAAAAATCAAGTTTCCCAAGTTGGTAATAAAATTCGAAGTTTTAAAGTGCCTGAAAGATACAAAGGAAAAGGTATTCGATTTACAACAGAGAAAATATCACTTTCACCAGGAAAACGTAAATAAAAAAATATGGTTTATATTTTAAATACAAATTTAAAGAACAATAAAAAAGTAAGAACTGCTCTATGCGAAATCTATGGCTTAGGCAAAACTCTGTCCAGTCAAATTTGCGATCAATTAGGTTTTAGTGAAAAATTAAAAATATCTACCCTAACAAATTTTCAAATAGAACAGCTTTCTCAAATAATAACACAAAACTTCTTGATAGGTGGGGACAAGAGACGTGACCTACGTAATAATAAAAATAGGCTTATTGCCATTGGTTGCTATCGAGGATTTCGTCATAACATAGGGTTACCCGTTCGAGGCCAACGTACTCACGGTAATGCTCGCACTGCTCGACGAATGAAAAAATAAAGATATCACTTCTTATCTATTTTTTTATTGGGAAAGAGTCTCCTTTTTTTTTGCATAACTTTATCTTTTTTGTTTCTGTCCCAAAGAAAAGAAAGGTATAATAGTATTTGAAACAAAAAAAGAAAAGCTTTTTTTCTGTTAGGTCAACTATTTTTTGAAGGGAGGGGTATCCCTTCCTGCCCGTAGGGCCAGACACAAGGTTTTCCTAACAAAAATAGTATTTGAAGGGAGGGGTACGACACAACAAAAAAAGGGTGACAAAAAAAGCGAACCTTTTTTTGTAAAGCTTGGACAGGAAGGATATTCCTGGTATCCCTTCCCGTAGGGCTGCCCGTAGGGCCAGACAACAGGTTTAAGGTTTTCCAAAGCAAAACTTACCTGTCCGTACTTTTTAAAGGGACTTTGGGACAGGTTAGAAAACTTGTGTCTCTTCCTGTCCTTTCTGTCCCTACGGACAGAAAGGACAGAAAGGGACAGATTAGAAAACTGCCCCTTTTCATCCTTTTTTTTTTTAAGTGATAAAAAGGGATGGATACAAGAAAGGGGATAGATACATAGTTTATGGTTTATTTATACCCTTCTCTGAAATAAAAATAAAAAAAAAATACACTCTATTATGGGTCAAAAAGTGAATCCTATCTCTTTACGATTAGAAAAAACAAATAGACATTTCGATTCTTGTTGGTATGATGATTATAATTATACTGACTTATTCTTGCAAGATTATAAAATTAAAAATTATTTAAAGGTTGTTCTAAACCAAATAACTATTCCAGAGGGTCGAATTTCTATTGAAAATCTTCCCAAAAAAACTAACATAAATTTATTTTATCATAATCCTACATCTTCTCGACAAAAAAAAAATATTAGATTTCAATTACAGAATTTTAAAGAAAACAAAAAAGATTTTGCCGAAAAAAATAAATACTCATATTTTTGTTTTCCAGAACAAAAGTCTTGGACTGACACTCGGATTTGTTTTCCCCTTGCACAGCAAGGAATAGAAGAAAAGCGACTATTTTATAGTGAAATTCACAAAAAAGGTGTTACACTTTCCAATGAATACAAAGAAAATAAACATAACCCTTCGGTTGAGCCTCGTCCTCCTTTTTCTGATCAAATTTTGACTTTGAAGGGACACAAACAAAAAAAGCCTTCTATCCCATCTCACACAAATAAAACTTCTATTCATTATTGTTTGCCAAAAGCAAATAATAATTTTAATCCTTTCTTTTTGCCTACAAGTTTTAAAAGAGATACAGAGAACAATATAAATGGTAAACTTTTAGAATTTGTTGTAAATTCAAGAAATTACAATGAAAAAAGAGATATACACGAAAAATGGGCTGTTGAGCGTTTTTTTGTTCGTTATTTATATGCACAATTCTATTGCAAATTTCTACAAAATAAAATAAGAGACAATCAAGAAGACGCACATACTTTCTCTTCTTTGTATATGTTTCTGATTTTTTTGAAGAGATACGAAAAAAATTCCACAAAAGTCACTGATTTTACAGCAAAAAAAGGGTCTGTATCCTTTCCCTCACAAAAAACAAAAAGAGTATCTTTTAAAAGGACAAGAAATCACAAACACTTTCTGTCTGGTCTTTATTCTTCAAAGCCTTCTTTTAAATCGCACTTGGAATCTTTTCTTTACAATTCTGAAAACAATTTTTTCAATATAAACTTTTTCAGAGCTTTAACGGAAAAACAAAGTGCCCTTTTTTTAGTTCAAGAGATTATTCACTATTTAGAGCGCAAAGTGCCTTTTCGTAGAATTAAAACTCAAATTTTAAGAGAGATTCCGCGTTATAAGCGTATTAAAGGAATACGTATTACCTGTTCAGGACGTGTTGGAGGACGTTCAAAGAAGGCTCAACGATCTAAAACTCAATCTGCAAAAATAGGGCAAACTTCATTGGGAGTTTTTTCTTCTAAAATAGATTTTGCATGCAGAAGTGCTTATACTAGATTTGGCTTGATTGGAGTTAAGGTTTGGATATGTTATCAGTAGTAGGCAACTTTGTGTCCCTTCCAAAAGTTTGTTTCTTTTCCTAACCTGTTGTCTGGCCCTACGGGCAGGAAGGGATACCTAACCTGTCCCTTTCTGTCCTTTCTGTCCCTACGGACAGAAAGGACAGAAAGGACAGATTAGGTCACGACACAAGGTTTTTGTTAGGATACAAGAAAAGGTTTTCCTAACCTGTTGTCGTGGCCCTTCCTTGTGTCTGGCCCTACGGGCAGGAAGGGATACCCCTGCCTTCAAATACTATTTTTGTTTGAGGAAAACTGCCCCTTTTCTACCTTTTTGTTAGAAAACTTGTGTCCTAACCTGTCCGTACTTTTTAAAGGCACTTTGGGACAGGAAGGTTTTCCGAAGGAAAACTTACAAAAACTTCGTTTTTGTTAGGACACAAGTTTTCTAACCTGTCCCATCCTTTTTCATCGCTTTTTTTTTTTTAAAAAAAAAAAAGGGCAGAAAAAGGATGAAAAAGGCAGGGAAGGGATACCAGGTAAGTTTTCCTTCGGAAAACCTTCCTTTTGATCGCTTTTTTAAAAAAAAAAAAAAAGGGCAGGGAAGGGATACCAGGTTAGAAAAGTACGGCACTTTGGGACAGGTTAGGATGGATACATCAGAAAAGTTTTTTGCTATTCGTTCATTCTTTATGTATTTCTATATCAGCATTATGATAATATT
>JAABUY010001220.1_pt1 | contig 36063 bp, 38 predicted proteins | sample 5560271 | NCBI WGS metagenome assembly JAABUY01 (sample SAMN10711886, study PRJNA513374) | rock metagenome | isolation source: Antarctica rocks | place: Antarctica: Victoria Land, University Valley
TGACCTTTGGTCTATGTATGTGAAAGCTGGCCACTTTGACGTGGGCTTCCGAATTCGCTGTTTGACCACCTAGCTGAGCGGGCTAGGCGGGCTTTGATCTATGTATGAAAGCTGGCCACTTCGACGTGAGCTTTCGAATTCGCTGTTGGACCACCTAGCTGGGCGGGCTAGGCGGGTTTTGATCTATGTGCGAAAGCTGGCCACTTCGACGTGGGCTTCCGGATTTGCTGTTTGACCACCTAGCTGAGCGGGCTAGGCGGGCTTTGGTCTATGTATATGAAAGCCGGCCACTTCGACGTGGGCTCTCGTTCGCTGTTTGGCCACCTAGCTGAACGGGCTAGGTGGGCTTTTGGTCTATGTAACTGAAAGCTGGCCACTTCGACGTGGGCTTCCGGATTTGCTGTTTGACCACCTAGCTGAGCGGGCTAGGCGGGCTTTGGTCTATGTATATGAAAGCCGGCCACTTCGACGTGAGCTTTCATTCTCTGTTTGGCCACATAATTATCTAGTCACATGGTCTTATTGTTTGTGAGCATCGCGATGCAATGCTCGGTCTGTGTATGTGAAAGCTGGCCACTTCAACGTGGGCTTTCATTCGCTGTTTGATCACTGTTTGGCCACATGGTCATTTAGCCACGTGGTCTTGTTGTTTGTGAGCATCGCGATGCGATGCTCGATCTGTGTATGTGAGCGTAACGCGTTGTTACTGCTCTGTCGATGAGATTGTTCAGCTCTTCTGACAAGCATAGCTTGCAGAAGGTTCGTAGCCAGCACCTCGTACAGGTAAATCTCGTTGCCGGCCAATTTTTTTCTGATTGCAATTTGAGTATTTTTCAAATACTTTAGTATTGCGTTTCTGTTGATTTTGATGATAAACAGTGTCAATATAGTGTCTGTGTTTTTGAGTTGAGCTTTTTTCTTTAACTTTATCTACTTTGATCTATAATGCTTGCAATTTAGTAGTAAATGCTTCAACGTTTAACTTGCAGAGCATATTTTATAGCATTTATTCGAATTATTCTTCGATAATCAATGTAAATAGCTTTTGAAATAGTTGTGTTCTATTTTCAGCTGAATAAAGATCGAAAACGTTAGTCTATCAATTTTTCGAAGCCTTTTTAGTGATATATGACTCAGATTTACATTCATTATGTGCTTTTAATACTGGTTTTTCTTTTTAGTACTGATTTTCTAAACATTTAATCATTGTAATTTCATCTCTTTGCAAACTTGCTTTTTGATGAAGCTTATAATGATTATTTCCATGTGATTGGTAACTAATACTTTTTAAGCAGCAATTTTGACCAAATAATCTGCTTTTTCGTTTTCAATAATGTCTTTGCAACTCAATATTCACTGTATGCGAATTTGACACTGATTCTGACGCAAATTGACTAAGTTTTGCCGTATGTTATTGAATAATCTTGAATTGACATTACTTTTTGCGTTTAGTCTTTGCAAAGTCATTTGACTGTTTATGTACATTCAAATTTCGCTGTTTTTGAGTACTTTTTCGCTGCACATTGCAATTCTGCTTCTTTTATGATAATTTTGTTGAACATGCTTGTCGCTTTGCTGCATCTAATGAGATCATGCGTAAATATCACTGTTGTTTCAATTTCTGTTTTGACTTTTGCTATCTTTTTCAAATTTGCGATGCGTCAATATACATTACTATGTTTTTCGTCTTTTTGGTAACTCTTTCTAATTCTCTAGAGTGTGTATTAATTGTTTCGCGAGTTTTGCCTTTTGATTTGCAGTTTTGCTAAATGTTTGATTTCTTGACTTTATGATTTCTTAAAGTGAGAAATTTCGATTTCTTTTATTGAATTTAGTGTTTTTTGCACTTTGTTTAATATTTGATATATCTGCGTGAATCTGTCTTTGCACTTCTAAACTTTTTGAGGTAAATTCAACTTCATCTCATTTTAGTCTAGATTTAGATTCAGTTTGGTAAAGTATTGAGATGAGTACGAAATAAATGTTCTTTTTCTGATAGAATGTTTTTTCAATAATTCAACTACTTTAATTGCATAATTCTTGCATTTTTGGTCTAATCATACTTCTACCAACGAAATTTTGACTTCTATTTGCATAGCATTCATCAATAATGTTCAAAACGTACTCAGAATTTTTCGTAGTGCAGCGTTTTGCAGTTTGCGAAATTTGACTAAGTAGCTTTTTTGATTATTTCACTAGATTTTGGCGTTATAATCACTAATGAACGTAATGCATGTCAAATATAACTGTTTTTTGATTTGACATTTAGTTTCTATTTGCTATTCATTAATTTAAACAGCGAGTGTAGCGTTCTTGTGACTGTTGCAATTTTCGTTTGCACATAAACTTTGAAATTGAGCTTTTAATTCAGTCAAACTTCTAGACATTGTACGCATATCTTTGATTTTATAATTATGTTATTGAGTAGAATAATTATTTGATTGAGTGTCATCTTGTGACTTTCAAAATAAATCAATTCAGATTTTAAGTTATTAAATTGCACTGTATTTTTCTTTGCACATGTAAAAGCGATTTTTGCTACATTTTTCAGCGTTATAACATTCTTATCAATATTCTTTCCCTTCACGTATAGTGCTACGTCGTCAATGTAGCTGAGTGACTGTAAATTTTCAATCTTTGCGCAAATCTTTGAAAACAAGTATTGAATATAAATTAGAAATAAAATGAGCGAAATAGATAAATCTTATAATATTTCTGTGATTATTTTCTTTGGTTTTATGAAATGCTAAGTTAGTAAATCGGTTTTGCAAGAAGCATTTTACTCAACTGATTAAATTGATTGATATTTTTAATTTAATCAATATTTTGATCAGCTGTTTCAACATAACATGATTAAAAACTTCTTTGACATTTAGAAGTAGACAGGTAAGCGTGTTTTCGTGACTTTTTGTCATTTGCGCATTATGTACTAGGTTTAGTACTACGTCTATATCTAATCTTTGTTTTTCGTCTTTCATTTATACCTCTGGTTACAGCACTTCAGTTGTGTATTATCGCCGTGCTAGAGACGTGGAATATTAAGCCTCGCAGTGTTGTTGGCCATTCGTCAGGGGAGATTGCTGCTGCATACTCTGCTGGACTTCTTGATCGTGCCGGTGCTATTATCGCAGCCTTCTACCGTGGCCGAGCCGCCTTGAATCGCAAGAAAGACGTTGACGGAGATGTCGGCATGCTAGCAGTGGGCCTTGGTGCTGATGCTACTTCTAAGTTTCTTGAAAAGCACGTGGGACGGGCATGCATCGCGTGCTTCAACAGTCCGAGCAGCGTGACGGTTTCCGGAAAGCATGCAACACTCGAGGCCTTGAGGGAGGAACTCGTAGCTGCCGGTCATTTTGCCAGACGTTTACAAGTTGACTTAGCTTATCACTCCGAATTTATGGGTGTCATTGGCCAGGAGTACGAGAAGCTCTTTACTTCGGACGATAACTTTCACCCACTTGACAGCGAGTCTGCAGCCACCTCGACTGGTGATGTCACTTGGTTCTCGTCGGTCACGAAATCCAAGAAAACAACCCCAGCTGACGCGTCTTATTGGAAGACGAATATGGTCTCCGCCGTCCGTTTTGACGAAGGGCTCAAGGCGCTGCTCGAGGACAATAAAGCCCCTAAATTCCTCATTGAAATCGGTCCGTCGGGAGCTTTGGCAGGACCAGTCTCTCAGATCTCAAAGTCTCTGCCCGCTGCAATTGGAGGAGATGTCTCTTACTGTGCTTCTTGGTCCCGGGGTGCAGATGCTGTCAAATCGCTCTTTGATGTTGCTGGCCGCCTGTTTGCAGCAGGTGCCCCCATCGACATGTCAGTTGTCAATCAGTACGATGGCAAAGAACGCACCATTACCGACCTTCCTAACTACAAATGGAATCACTCCGTCAAATATTGGCACGAAAATGCTGCAAGCAAAGACTGGCGATTCAGAAAGTACGTCGCTCACGACTTGCTAGGCAGCAAGGTTCTTGGGAGCTCGTGGCATACACCAACATGGCGCTCGCACCTAAATGTCGCTAATGTACCCTTCCTGATGGATCATCGTATGGGTGAGTTTGTGCTTCGAGAGTCCATTTTCCTATGCTCGATTGTATCAGGCGTTGTGAACACTCCTAAGGTTGCGAAATGCTAATTCAAGACCTTATATAGGTGGAGATACGATCATGCCTGGCATGGGCTTCATCACTATGGCGGTGGAAGCCCTATACCAGAAGCATCGTGCTCTTCTTCAGCCCGAAGACGCTACTGATCTTGCCCCCAACGATTTATGTTATCGCTTTCGGAATGTGCGCTTCAGCAGAGCTTTGGTGCTTGAGGAGGGCAAGAATCTTCAGATCACATTCACGCTGATGAAAGTACCTGGCAGCAAAGACTGGCACGAATTCCGCATCTCAACGTCAGAAGGAGACGTCGTTTCAGAGCATTGCCATGGTCTGGCCCGTATCCAGGATCCTATCGATGAGCGCCTGGAAGGCGAGAAAGTCGCATCACTGAAATCGCCACAAGCTCCCAAATTGTGGTATAAGTGCCAGCGCGAGTGGGGAAATGACTTCGGCCCCACGTTTCAGAGACTGATCAAGTTTGAAGCTGTCAGCGGTCAGCGCTTCAGTCGTTCTTTGGTGTCGCTGTCGCCGCCCGAGAGCAAACATTCTCCCCAGTCGTACTACCCAATTCATCCTGCAGCTCTCGACGGCTGCCTTCAGACGGCCAGCATTTCCAACGTCATGTGCGATCGCACTAAAGTTAAAAGTGTGATGGTTCCCTCGCTCCTCGACGACCTCGTCATTAACAAACTCCCCTCTCGTCTAAATGAGGGCCGTTCAGTCGCATCATCATTATACTCAGGCCGTGGCCGACTGGACGCAGAAAAGAGCTGGGTGGCTAACACGTCCACCTACGATTCTGAAAGCAACCAACTGATGGTGCGAATAACCGGCCTCAACTACACCAAACTGGACGTGGTTCCGAAGCCTGATCCGCACACTTTTCACTCCGTCTCCTGGAAACCCGATATTACATTCTTTACTCAGGATCAAATGATGTTTCTTACGCCAGATAAAGCACCAAATAAGCTCGACACCGTACTCGACCTGATTGCACATAAGAAGCCTGCGCTCAAGGTTCTGGAGGTTAACCTCGACGATACAAATACTTCGTGCATGTGGTTCGGTGCTAGCGACATGTCGGCCAGAGCGGCATATTCCAAATATGATTTCGTCTCGTCTAATGCCAAAGCTTTGGTCAATGTGCAGACACAGTACGAAGGCAAGGAGGAGGCTTCGTTCCTCACATTCAGCCCGGAAAAGGAAGCCCTTGACCTGTCTACCGAGGTCGCCTACGATCTCGCCATCATCAATGCATCAGAAAGTACCACTGTCCCCAGTATAGAAGAATTGGTCAAGAACCTGAAGCCGCTTCTTTCTGCTGACGAATTTACGCTTTTCATCCGGCACAAGGATGAGGCAGCGGCAAAGAGTGTAGAGAGCGGGTCTTCAGACGGGTTCGAATTTGTCAATCCGACGCCTTCGCCCGAAACGCCCGAAACGCCCGAAACGCCCGAAACACCGTCTGAGTCTTCAGGCTCTCAGGTCAACAGGCCGGCAAGTTCTATTAGTTCCGCCGCCTGGGACCAGGATGCAGCCAAAAAGTCTTCCGAATACGGCTACGCTAATGGTTCGGGCTCAAGCCTCGAGATTGCTACTACGAGCAACAGCAGTCTAGCGTACCTGTGGAGCAGCACTGAAACGTATCCGGGAACTGGTTTGGGGAGGAATCTCCTTGTCGTCCGTCTAGCTAAGACCACGCCACAAGCCCTTCCACCAACCCTTCAATCTTTATTGGAAGCTTCAGGTTGGACGATTAGGCACCAAACATATTCTTCTTCGAAACCAACAGACGGAGCAGTAGTGTTGATTCTCGACGAGCTGTGGAATCCGGTTCTTACACAGGCCGATGGGAAACAGTGGGAGGCCATCAAGGGGCTTGTCAGCTCCGGAAATCCCCTTCTCTGGGTCACCAAAGGGGCGCAAGACTCTGTCACAAACCCAGACAATGCAATGATCAATGGTCTCTTCCGAGTGGCACGTCAAGAGGATAGCTCGGCGAAGCTGATCACATTGGACGTCCAGTCCAGCACAAGCCCAGCAACATTCTGGGCAATCGAGAAAGTGCTCGCATCAATCAGACGCGAGGACTCCGCAGAGACCGAGTACATGGAGCGCAATGGTTTGCTGTACATCCCGCGGATCATGCCAGACGCTGCTGTGAATAACTTTAAGAACGCCGAAGCGGAGGGTCTTGAGCCTATCGTCAAAGATCTCCACGGTACCGAGGTGCAAGTGCGGCTCAGAGCTGAGCGATTAGGCACGCTGCAGAGTCTGATGTGGTGCGAGACAGAGCTTGAGGAGGGTCAACTCGATGCAGGAAATGTCGAGGTTGAGGTGGTGGCTGCGGGTGTCAATTTCAAAGATGTCGCTATCACCATGGGAATTGTGCCAGACGACGAACACAACATCGGTCTCGAATGTGGGGGCGTTGTTAAACGGCTTGGCCCGGGAGTGACGAAATTTGAGGTTGGTGACCGTGTCTGCATGCTGAGAGGAGGCAGTTATGCGAATCGTGTCCGGGTTCCTGTCGAGCGTTGCCATCTTATCCCAGCCTCGATGAGCTTTGAGGAAGCGGCAACCATTCCTTCGGTATACTTGTGCTCCATCTACTCCATACACCACTTAGCGAACTTGAAAGAGGGCCAGTCCATTCTCATCCACTCAGCAACAGGTGGAGTAGGTATCGCCTGCATCCAGTTGGCTCAATACAAGAAGGCTGAGATCTACGTCACGGTTGGAACAGAAGGAAAGCGCCAATTCCTTGAGAGCACCCATGGTATCCCACGAAGCCGGATGTTCTCTTCCCGTAACACGAAATTTGCGGACGAAATTATGCGAGAGACGGGTGGTCGCGGTGTTGACTGCATCATCAATTCCTTGGTTGGGGAGCTCCTGGACGCATCTTGGAGGATTGTCGCTGACGGCGGTACCATGATTGAGATCGGTAAGAGGGACATTGTCGACCGGAACACCTTGAGCATGGAGCCTTTTGATCGAAATTGCTCTTTCCGAGCATTGGATCTCTCGTATACCCAGGATATGACAGACTCGGTAATTGAAAAACTCTTTGACGAGCTCTTTCCCTTGATTGAGGCCGATCATCTCAAGCCAATCCACCCGATCACTACTTTTGGATTCGAGGATATTATCCCTGCTCTGGCTTATATCAGGAGCGGAAAACATCTCGGCAAGATCGTCATATCCAGCGCAGAAAAAGAAGACGTACGGGTAACTATCAGGCCGGCGATTCGCAAACTTCGGCTACAGCCGGATGTTTCCTACCTCATCGTCGGGGGCTTAAAAGGTGCCTGTGGGACCCTAGCAATTCATATGGCCCAGCATGGTGCTCGACATATTATCGTTAGCAGTCGCAGTGGCATCAGCGATGCTGCGTCAACCAGGATAGTGGACAGCTGCGCCTTCCATGGATGCAAAGTTACCGAGGCTAAGGGGGATGTTGGCAACGTTGAGTCTGTCCGACGAGTGTTCAAATCCGCGAGTCCCAGAATTTCCGGTGTTATCCAAGGAGCTATGGTGCTTCGGGTAAGACTTTCTGATATTTGGTAATATATGAAACGCTCCTCTAACGCGGAAAATGCAGGACAAACCCTTCGAAATGATGACGCTGGATGACTATCACACCGCCATCAACGCCAAGGTCCACGGAACCTGGAACCTCCACCGAGTATCTCAAGAATTCCAAAAGCAACCGCTCGACTTCTTCACCATGCTCTCAAGTACCTCAGGCGTGGTAGGCAACAAGGGCCAGGCCAACTACGCAGCAGCCAACACGTTCCTTGATGCTTTCGCCAGCTATCGGAAAACGCTAGGCCTGCGTGCCAACACCGTAGACCTCGGATTGATCGAAGACGTAGGCTACGTCGCTGAGCAAGATTCCGGTTTAGACACCCGCTTTGACAAGCGGCAGTGGACGCCTATCAACGAAAGCGTGCTCCGCAAGATCCTAACGTACTCGATCCTGCAGCAGGACGCCAGCGCGCCGATTAATGCGAACAGCAGCACCGAGATGATCACAGGTATCGGCTTCCCACTCCCAAAAGGCGATTCAGATTTGGCGCGCGAGCCTCGTTTCAGCTATCTGTTCAATGGCCGTGGGGGCAGTAAGGCCGGTGGCATGGACGATGGCGTGGGCAGCGACCAGAGCGATCAAGCAATCAAGCAATTCCGCATGATGCAGAAGTCCGAGGCTGATGCGGCTTCCTTGTGCAATGCGTGCGTGGAGGTAGTATCGGAGCAGTTTGTGAAGATCCTGCGGCTAGAGACGGAGCCGGAGCCGGGCAGGCCTCTGATGGCGTACGGACTCGATTCGCTGTCTGCTGTCGAGCTGCGCAATTGGATACGGGTTAAGCTTGGGGTCGAGCTTACAACGCTCGATATTACGAATGCTGGATCCCTCATTACTTTGTGTGAGAAGGTGGTATCGAAGCTGCCGCAGTCTGAGAGTGCGGAAAAAAAGATTGGTTGAGAGTATAGCGGTTTGATAGAAAATTCAACAACGGCTGCCCATAGACTGTATTTAGATTATTTATATATCTAAGAACACAATTTATAGAATTGGAATCAGGTTCACGAAGCACCGACTCAAGTACTTAAGTATCATTCTCGCAATCGCCAACAAAGATATCACACTTCTAGCAAGACCTAAGAATCGGAAACGTCTGCAGATGATATGGAAGAGAATATCATGGATCCATTTCCCACAGAGTGCAAGCCAAAGCAATGCATCTTTTGCCTGGGCGACGACCGCAAGCTTTACGAGGAGCGAATTTTTGAGTATAGTAAAGTAAATTTTCTTCCTCCTTGTTGTCGCCCTTGACTCCGTCGCCGACTACGGGAGCGGACTCGATGTGCTTGTGACCTTGGTCGTTGAAATTGCATACTCGTTTACCAGACTTCGGCAAGAAAAGGCCGTCGCGAAGCGGAGCAGGGGCGTTTGAAACAGAGTTTAGGTTCTTCTCGTGGACTGCGATACATCTGGATGGACGAGATCTCTGTCAGTATTATGATCACCGAGCAGGGGGGTTGGGTCTTACCCAGCTCCGAGCTCGCAACAGAAGTCGGTTGAGTTTCAGGCACGTCTCGCTCCTCATCCTGTTGCTCAGCGCTCGAATCGTCGCGTCTATGATCCATGATTGAGTCCACCTGGCCGCCAGTCATGTCCTTCTTTTTCAGCATCAACCCCCGGTAGCTCTCACATCTCGCCGCTACATCAGCAAGCAGCTCGATGGCGTACTATTATCGTGGCAGAAAACCCTCGACTCCGTCTGGTGGCCCCAGTCTAACACTATTCTTTCCGGCAACAACCTTCAGTCCACTCAACTCGGTATGCCTCATCCTATTCGCTTTGCACAAGTCAACCATTCAGAGTGCTAACAAGACTGTCCTTTGCGGCTATTTAATGATGTAAAACAACGATACAGAAATCCCCTAACAGCGTTGGTCGAATCAATTGGTGATAGCAGTTCGAATCTGAAGCTGTAGGTCCAACCGCCAGAGTATTCCTCCCTCTGGATCTTTCTTTGCGTCAGTTCTTCCTTTCAGTTACCCTTCTCTCCCAACCTTGTCCCTTCTCCTGTCGGACATCTCTACCCACGCCATTGTAACATACAGCCATGTCTCTAGGGTGCTGTAATGATGCATCTTCCATAAATACCTTGCCAGAACGATGATCCTTTTGTCCTGCCACACCTAACGTTCGATAAATCGTTTCATAACGACAAGTCCTGCCTAGTCCACCCACAATGACTGGTATATCACCCGCAGCTTCCGACATCCGTAGGCCGTAGGTTGTGGCAACAGGACTTTCTCTTCGGTCGCGATTGCTGGAGACAGAACGTTGATCGATCTTAAAAGGAATTTGAACTGTTTCGCACGGAAGATTTGCCCTTTTGCTGGTCAATAGTTGCTGACTAGGTGCCCAATACACACCTCTTACAGTTCATCGTAGGCACTAGTCTCTGCCCCTTTTGTACCATTCTCCTCTTGACCTTTGGTGCAGTTCCCACAATTCTGATACCTATGTGAATTAATTTAACCGGAACAGGTGTTCTGTGGAAGCATCTTACTTTCCGTAAATGTCTCCTTGCTTTCTCGCTTCAATTAGCACATCCTCGTCAGCTTCTTCGCAATTTCCATCCAACGTTTTGTTGACTTCTATGTCATCCATCCTGAACTGCAATTGAAGGCTGTGTTCGGCCATTGTAACGTCTCACCAATTCAAGAAAGATAGTCGCAGGCGTATAGAGTAGGGATGTCTAAGATCATATCAAAAAACTACGATGCACGTTAACATAGATTGTCTGCAAACATTCGCTTCAAATCCAGACGCGTCCATTTTCTATTGCAAGGAGAGCGTTCCCAGCGTTATTGATTAAGAATTATGGAGACCGTCAAACCCCCTTACTTCCCCCTCTAAGCAGGTACCCGTTCTTAGATCAACCATGGCTTATTTCGCATTAGATGACATGTAGTTTTGGAGGTGGCCATTCTCACAGGTCACAAAGCTAATGAGTTATCCAATGCAAGGTACAGGATCTGGAGTTCCGTAGATCGTCTCAATCTCGGTATGGCTTTGAAAGAAGACATCAGAGAGATTGACGTGATAAAGAAAGGTTCAGTAAGTTATCTATTACAGTATTTTAAAAAATGTGTTTGATGGTATCAGTTAACAACATGATATTTCTGCATCGACGCGGACTTTTAATGATACATCGGTATCTTATAAAAGATCGACTAAATAGTGATCTGGGCTTTAACGACGCAGGCATACATCTCCACCCAATCCGCTATGAAGGCTTCTGTCTGTGCCAACGTCCGGAAACGCTTATGACAGGTACTAGAGAAGTTCACTACCTCTAGCTCCGAACCACCGCTCCCGCTGTCCATGATTTAGACGAGATACGTGTGATCAGATTCTGAGACTTACTGGTAATATTCCCGAATCCCTGGTTTGTGGCCATATGCGACCGCGTAATACGCAGTTTCCCCTTTCTTTGATGTTGTTGTCCCAGCCCCATGTTTGACATCGCGGTTGTAGTGCTCTACTTCGTTGTTTCTCATGTACGCTTCAGCCTCTGCTAAAGTCACAAACCCATGAAACAATGGCTTCGAAAAACCAACTACCAAAGGGTGTGCATCTCCCCTGAAGCAGTGGTCATTGGTCCATGACTATGAGACGTGATGATCTCACTACCTATGGAATGCTTACCAGGACGAGAAGATCGTTGGAACAGTGAGGTAGAAACCATGAATCACAGCGTAGTATTCGTCGTTCTTCCTCGTACGTTTTCCCATGCTAAGTGGTCATTCGATGCGTCTTATAATCGTGTTTTAAGCCCTGGGCTCTGATCGTTACATGTATAGCGGGACGCTCTAATGGTCGGCTAAAGATTGCGTCTATTGGATGTCTGCTGTCGGTTGGGAACGAATGCGGGGTAGTGCAACGATAGAGGCGCAAATAAGTCAGGCTGCACGTGATGTGATAATCAATTTCCAAAGAAATATGTCAATACGCCCGTGATAATCTGAACGTGAAAGGAAGTATACTTCTTAAGATAACGTTTAACTCTTTCCATGAGAATAGTGTCATTGTTGTATCACGTTAATACCTAAAATCTTTGGTCAAGCATATTCGTTGCTCACATTCGCGCAAAGTCTCGACGATTAATGCCTAGCGACGCTTCCGACGCGATGTTCCACCCACATGCTCGTTGAAAATTTCGCGCAGGAGAAACTTAAGCATCCCCCCAGCATACGCGGACTCTTTGGGAAAGTACTTCCCTGTTGTGATTGTGTACTCCTTGAGTTTCTCAAGTGTATCGAACTGGGTAGCGCACTGGCCGGTATTTCCTGTGTCAACAAGGTCGACAAGATTGACGAATTTCCCCTCAAACATCTGTTCCCAAGTATTTTCACGATTAGCTTTGTTCTAACTTATCGTTCCCCCAAAGTCCACGTTCGGGGTTTACCTTTTTAGCCTTTTCGAGGTCCTCAGGAAGCGGGAAAATTTCCAAGGCGAGAGATAGTCCCCGCCAAGATTGAAGGTTGTCAACTTCGGTCCCATAGAGGCTATTGAACTGTAGCACCAGAGCTGTCTTGAAGCTATCATGGGCCTCTTCTCGTTCAGGATCATCGCGGTCCCAACCAAAAAGATCACACATGCGATAGAATTCCTGAGTGGAGGAGGAATTTTGCCGATAGCTGAATGCGGGATATTGAGCGAAGAATATGTCAAGGTGATCCACCGAGGGATGACTCATGCGAGTCTCCTTTTTTCTCTCCTTCCTGTTTCCGTTCTCGTTTTTACCTTTCGTGAACGACTGCTATCACACGTTATTTAAGCTCCAGTAGGGAACGTAGATGGGAACCTGCATTCGTGAAGATGTGGGAGAATTTGCACTCGTTTCCGAAACGGCACGTGCCCGACTTCTCGAATTGGTAGCAGATGCCAGCCATTTCAGCTGCTGCTTTGCACAAAATCAGGTTGGCGACAATGAAAGTGCACGTTCAACCGTAGTCTTTGTATTGTGAATTCAGGTGAAGTGGAGTAAGGGCAAAGAGGAGGTAGGAAAGTCATATTAGAAACGGGTGGTTCAATGATTTATGCATGTGACTAAGAACTGGAGCTGTGCTATGATTGACAAATCTAATGACTTTTTTTAGATCGAAGATTGCGAGCCGCGATCTATGGGTTATCATGTTCATCTGAATGGCTGATTCGAATAATTCGTGTGGAAGCAAATATGTACCAGGCAATGCTTCAATGAGCATAAGCTGAAGCCGAGGACATGAGTGGCTGAAGTCTATTGCAAGTGTTTCGCGGATGCAACTTATGCCATGGTTCGTACATTAAAGAGCTGCTTATTGGACTTCCCCATGGGCACCTTTACTGGAGCCGTTGATAAGAGAGCCATTGGCTTGGTTATCCTTTTGCATACTCCAGCGAGTCATCTACTGCCCTGGCAGCAAAAATATAGCGGAACTATCTGCAGCTCATCATTTTAGGCCGCGTTCTTCGTCATTCGACTCAATTGAGCGATTTGCAGCTTATATCGGCTTTTTCCAAGAGCTGAATACGAATCGCAATGGATTGGTAAGACCTCTTCGTGAGAGATTTAATAAAAAGGGAATGGCGAGACGCATGAGCTTATCACGCGTGATGCGCTCAACGAGAAAAAGTCTGCCTTGCTTCAAGAAAGCGTTTCTTCAAGCTAGTGCGCGTTGCTTGGTTGGATTTCAGCATGCATGATTCTCGTTCACATATCACTGCTTCCCTCCTGATTACCTCTATTGTTCGCTGTTTTCAAATTGCCACCCTCTCTTTTCATATCATGTCTGCATCATACTCGATGACCGGTTTGCCCGATCGAGATTTCTCAACTAGTTCTTCAGGCAAGTGGTGTTATCTGGTTATTTGCTTGCATCACGAATGGGCTGCTGACATCCAGACGATTCAGATGACCTGTCAGTTGCCGGCAGCTTTATGAAGCCGGAGAATGACAACCCGCCTCAAGCATTGGAGACAACTTCATCTCTTGAAGGCCTTCAAAGCGCCGAACAACGGAAGGTACTCAACATTGTCGATCAGCTCCGCCAATGCGGTCTTGAGAGCACGCTGTCCTTGCCCCAGCTCGTCGTTTGCGGTGATCAATCAGCCGGCAAAAGCTCAGTTCTCGAAGCTCTTACGGAAATCCCATTCCCAAGAAATGATAATCTCTGTACGCGATTTGCCACAGAAATCATCCTACGCCGTGCCACGAGTGACGTGATCACAATTAAAGTGATACCGGACAACGAAAGGCCCTCTGAAGAACGAGCTTCCATCGAATCTTTCAAAGAGTCCATCTCGGATTTTGAAGAGCTTCCTTCCTTAATGGACAAGGCAACGGCTCTGATGGGAATCAATAACAAGTCTACTTCCAAGTCCAGGGCCTTCGCCAAAGATGTCCTGAGTATCGAAATTGGGGGTCGTTCCAGACCTCAGCTGACACTGGTCGATCTTCCGGGGCTCGTTCAGACTGAGACCAGAGGAGTGACCGAAGAGGATGTCCAGCTTGTCACCGAGATCACCGACCATTACATATCCCAGCCTCGTACAATTTGTCTGGCTGTGGTCTCGGCAACCAATGACTATGCCAACCAAGGTATCCTGAAGAAGGTCAGAAAAGTCGACCCGGAAGGAGATCGCACGCTTGGTATCATTACAAAACCCGATCGGCTATCTTCCGGCTCTGGCAGCGAAAGCGCTTTTCTCGGTCTGGCCCGTAACGAGGACATATTTTTCAAATTAGGCTGGCACGTACTGAAGAACCGCAGTTATGAAGAGGGTTCGAGCTCATTTGAGCAACGCAATATCTCTGAAATCAACTACTTCCGAAGATCGAAGTTCTCCACCCTGCCGAAAGAGTGTGTTGGGATTACGTCTCTACGGGATCGGCTTAGCCAGCTGCTCTTCGATCACGTAAAGCAGGAGCTCCCGAAACTACGGAAGGATCTTGAGGAAGCCTTCACGGACACACAACTTCTACTGGAAACAATGGGTAATTCAAGAGCTACGCCGCAGGAATGTAAAGCCTTTTTGACGCAGCTCAGTCTGGACTTTTATGAAATTGGCAAAGCCGCTGTTAATGGACACTACGAAGGAGAATACTTTGCTCATAGCGCCAACCATGCATTCTCAGTAGAATCTTCCTCGACAATACGCCGACTGCGGGCTGTTATTCAGTACAAGAACTGTGAATTCTCCAATCTTTTGCGCACGCACGGCTACAAATACCACATTGGCGACCACGAAGAAGCGGAGACCGATGGTAAAGCAGTCAAGATAGACGTGGTTCCAATTATCTCAACAACAGAACCTGTGCCACCGGTTCATTGGTCCAAATCTAGAGCGATGAACTGGGTCAGAGAAGTCCTGGTTCGGACTCGCGGCAAAGAACTACCCGGTAACTTCAATCCGCTGTTGGTTGGTGAACTCTTCTGGGAGCAATCTAGCAAATGGCAAAAGATGGCCGAGCATCACATTGAGGATGTTGCGGACGTCTGCAGCCGATTTCTTGATGCTTTGCTTCGAGAGAAATGTCCCAAGGATGTATACACCCGTCTCTGGTCGTCCAAAATCGAAGACGCTCTACAGCTGAGGTTCGTTGGCTCTGTCAAAGAGATGGAAAGGATCACTGAAGACATCAAAAGCTATCCGATAACATATAATCACTACTACACTGACACGATCAAGAAGAGACGTCGCGAAAGAGAAGAAAAATCTCTGGCCAGTTGCATTGACAACGTGACCCAACATATCATACTTCCGGAATGTAGGTCGGATCATACAAGCGCACAAATCGATTCTGGAAAAGCGGCGCGAGAATATTCTGGCAAAATAGATCCGGACATGGAGAATCATAGCTGTGAAGAAGCTCTTGACTGTCTTTATTCGATTTATAAGGTTAGTGAGCTCGTGCACGTCCCTGATCGATTACCCCGTACTCAATCTGCTTAGCTCTCACTAAAAACATTCATCGACAACATTACTACGCAAGTCGTGGAGCGACACATCGTGCGCGGCCTGGAGAAAAATTTTTCTCCCATCACAGTGAACGGTCTGTCTGACCCGGAAGCGGAAGCAATCGCGTCAGAGCCTCCGTCAGCGAGGAGACAGAGGAATCTTCTTGAAAGCAAAATCAAGAAGTTGAATGACGGACGGAGTATTTTTCGTGGTGTTATGAGAAGCGTTACATCATAGTGTATATCATGTCACTATCACAGATCATGATTTGCGCTTGCCGCTATCATCGAGTCACTGCTTCATTATCTATAGCTCGGCGTGTTTGTGAAATTTGACTTAGTATGGTTTCTAACTTCATTACTTCCGCTTAGTCTCCTAGAAATTGCACCAGATGAGGTTCGTTTTGTTTAGGTTAGATTAAGATTGACTTGATCTGACCAATCATGAAATCCTGATCTCTTACAAGTTCTTCATCACATCAACAACGCGTTAAAGTTTTTGATAATAAGTGCTTTCAAATCATTCATTCAAAACATGTACGTCAACGATGAACACTCTGGAATTAAACCCAATGTAGATGATACAGCCTTCGCAAACAAAAGCGAGCAATAACTCAATATAATAATAGAATTGTTTCTCAACTTCAGCATTTCTACACTACTGCCTGCTATGGAATGCTTCAATAATCTGTAATCAGCCCCGTATTTGATCCCTAGCCAAGTCCCTACCAGGGTAGTTTCAATTATATTTGCATTGCCGTCTCTAACGCCCCTCCTCGGTGCCGCAACGGTCTTGTCAAAGTCCCGCAAATGGACATGCAATTGTAGCGACGGAGGCCGAACGCATACTCACTCTGATTTCTTAACCAGCGAAGACAAGAAGAATCAGTGGAACGATGAAAAGGGGGAGGAAGGCGAATAAGAGGAAGATGAGCAGGCTAGACGCGCTGTCGGCCATTACACTGAGGTATGCTTGGAATATATTTATTGCGAAGGAGCGAGGTACTGCGCTGGTGCAGCACTTCCTAGTAATCGAGGTGGTGGTTCAGAGAACTCACCAGCATTCGATGAGAAGTACACTCAAGAACTTGTTCTGTTTCGCCATACTCAAGGGATACTTTTTCTCTGGATGTCTTTTCATGAACACCGCCAAATCCCCTCGGGATGGAAAACGATGCGGGATTCTTCCGGTTTTTTTCGCATCAAGGAAATGATATATGTTGATATTTAAGCTTTTCAGTGCCTAATGAAACTCAAGAAGACATTAGCGTGGGTACCTACTACAAAAAGCCCGTCAAGCGCATCGCAGGAAGGGGCTGTACCTTTTTGCATTTTTTGATAGATGGTGGTACCGGATTGACTCCGCAATCCTGGCAAAGCGCCTGCCATCTCTCTGTGACATGAGCATCGTTACCGTAATAAGAAACAAATTCCGCGCCAACCCTTTGGACTCTTGGTGCCCTCTTGGTTGCCCCTCCATCAAGGCCGAGGCTTTGAAGGCTGTGTAGCATGGAAGAAAACTCGTCATTATCCGTGCCATGCTGAGCTCCAGTACGACTCTCCCTCCTATCGATGTTGCAGCCGACGGGAACCTCTGGGCCAAAACAGTGACCCCAAGCCTTCTCAAATAATTTGCTGTTCGAGCCTCTTTTCCATTTACGATCTTCCGCTAAACGACGAAATTCGGTGTGGAGCGTGGCATGAGGGTTAAAGTGAAAATTATACTGTTGGAAGAACGCCGATCTTGTCGAGGCTAGTATGAGTGCCATAACAGATACGGCAATTTTCCAGGGAATTAGATGTTTTGACTGTTGTGGTCCCACATCCAAATTCCTTCGATCCTCGATGTGGGCGAGCCAAAAGCCAAAAGGTCAGCGAGACCACTGGCCGACACGGCCGAAATACTAAATATGTTGGAAATGAAACGTCCCAAATTCTATGACAAAGGGATATCAAGGACCAGTCTAAGATATTCGCGCGTAGAACATTTGTTGCCAAAAATATTTATTTCAGGAAAGGGGCCTCGTAATGCAACACATAGTTTTTCTTGCTTCGCTATAGAAGATGTGAGAAACAAAGATCGTCCGATATGTTTTGTGGCGTCGGGTTCTTGCGTGTTATCTTTTCATCTCGATACACCAAAATGCAGTCATGAACAAACAGAGTAAAGCGTGGCGTTCGATCAGATGTGGGAACAGACAGTAATGGAGTCAAGCGTACCTGGCTGGAGATTGTGAACGAATCTTTGTATATTCTAAATTATGGGATTCTATATGCAAGACGCATTGCGGGCACCATGCCTTGTTATTGGGTGGGCACTTTGTGCCTGTTTATTTGTCGATCATAAGCACTTCTGTCAGGCTTCGAGAGGACGGCTGACATCTTTTCGACAACGTGCATCATCAAACGCGACGCTTTACTAAATTCGTCCGATCGTTTATTCATGACTGCGTTGTGGTGCTTCGAGATGATAAGAGATAACGCAAGAATCCGACGCCCCGAATCGTATCGATCGATCCCCGTTTCTCTCGTTCTCAAAAGCGGACCAATAATCAATGCTCCACCAGGTGGCTTACTCTGATGAACCTGAAGTTACTCTTTCATTGCTGTCACAACAAGACGACACTAACATTCAGTGACGGAACATTCATTTCCTAATCTTCAAGATATCTTTCGAACCCATCTTTAGCCGTGGAATTGTGTATAGTCGCGTGGCTGTCTACCATCTTTCTCTATTTGCAATGAAATACTCTACCTCCTTACTATCCGCCGGCCTTCGCCTAATCAACCAGCTTCTGTTCGTATCATAAAAGCGATCTGGACAGTCCATGTAGGATGGTGAAGTGTGATATATAATTCCAACATACCTCAGGGCTCTGCTCGATATTAATCGATGAAGAAAGGGAAGAAACGCAGTCTAAGTAAAGCTCCTTCCAGAGCTTCGAAGCGAAAAGCATTCAGCTTTGGTGACAAGATGACTTCACCCCGTTCCGAAAGAGCGGCGGCCATAAGGAGGCCCTCGCTGGTAGTGATGGGTGCTGTAGACATTGATTGGAAACTTTTACGACGATTCTACGAGCCAATGCTGCTACTGAAGCTGCTTGATCCTGTTCGCGGTCAACGTGTCGACCGGCCGACCGACCGGGTTGATAAAGCTTCAGAAAGTTCGTTTTATCGATTGAGTAACTGATTTCAAGTCGAGTAACTCGCTGAACATGAGCCTTGTACGCAGTAGCTAATGAAGCAAAGACTTCAACATCGAGTGATTGAAGCAGATGAGTAGTGTGAGTCAAAAGACACAGTAGAATGATTTTCTGACTGACGCAATAGTCAATCACCTGAGTAGTGATATGAGAAGCATGATCATCGATTAATAACATTCGATATTCGCCTTTCTGACAGATTTTAGTCTCTGGATCAAAGCATTTCCGAATCCAGGCTAGACCCAATTCGTTGTCGGTCCAGCCATTCTCGCTCACAGCAATATGACCTTCTTTGAGTACCTCGTACCAGGCCTTCTGCTGTACTTTTCCTTTGAAGATAATCCACGGCTTCAGAACTCTTCCATCCATAGATATACACTCAATCAATGAGACCCACTCTCGATTGCCACATTGAGTCATATGAGCCTTCTTTTCATACTTGGAAATCATGACCCGAAGCTTAGCAATAATCCCCTGCATGAACCCCTTTTCGTCCATGTTGTAGATATCTTCTATCTCTATTCCATGCTCTTCTTTCAAACTCTGAAATAGATTGAACCAGCCAGCTAAAATATCGTAATCCTGAGCCATAGCACGCTCTTTATCAAGCGGAGGAATATATGCTGTTTTGATTTGCGTATGACGTTTTAGGAACTTCTGGGGCCAATTGATTCCGACTGGCTTATCGTCACCCTTTTTTATTAGTAGTTCTTTAGCTATTGAACGTACTTGCTCCACACGAGGAGGCCAGCCCCAGGCCTGAAGACGTAGAATCCAGTCACATATAGCTTCTTCTTCTGCTTGACTAAGTCTTTGAAATTGCTGATTGCGTGCAGCAGCAGTCTTTCGACCATTGATCCGGTCCCAAAGAGTACTAGTTGGTATTCCATATTGACGAGCGATTTTTGCTTGGGAAAGATTTTCGTTGGCTGCTGAAGCCTCGTTCCAACGGGCGTGAGCGAGCGCTATGCGCTGTTCCTGTGAAAGTTCTATATCTTCAGAAGGTATGAAGAACATAGGGGGGGTGAGGGGGATGGCTGCCATCGTTTTGCTGATATATTGAAGAATTATATCAATAGAAAATGGGATGTGGGATTTCAGCCCTATAGGGCTGTCCGGCTGCTAGGTTTAGCCGAGTGCTAGGTGGACCCTTCTAGGCTTCATTTGGCTGATAGGCTTCATTTGGCTGGTAGGCTCCATTTGGCTGAGAGGCTTCGTTTGGCTGATAGGCTTCGTTTGGCTGGTAGATGGGCTGGTAGGTGGTTTAAAATCTGATGTAGAAGTAAATAGGGGCCGAATATTCTGGCAACACCCAATGTTAGCTAGCAGGGGTTATTTTAGCGTGTACTAGTGAATAATACCCCAGCAACCGTAGTAACGTCCTCTCGCCGAGTCCGTCACAAAGAGGTCAGCGAATTACCTGCATTGAGTGATAGTTCCTAAGACAGATCATACACGCATACCCATCGAAAGTGTGGTCAGGTTCGAGATACTTAATTTTCCTTACGGTTGTAGTCAAACCCTAATGCTGTTGGATGCCCGCATCACCGATAATGGGAGAGACTCTCTACTGAGCCATGGCCCTTGAAGTCCACCTCGAATTCCTCAATAGCACGGATCGCAACATTCATCGCACATCTTGTATAGTGTGTGGCACTGGTACATATTATTATTAGTAAGGTTGAGAAGCGTGTGTGAACTGATGATAATGGGGTATGTAGTGGTGGGAGCCTTCGGTCGCTGAGACAAGAGGTAATACAAGGCGGATAGATCGTTGAGTGGCCGGCTGAAGTAGATATTTATGCAGTCAATAGAAAGTAGATGAGAAGTGACTCATAATTATAGGTAACAGCACGGCTCAGTTGCATGTTACGGTCTTTCACCGCCTGTGGTGCTGGGAGATAACTAATTCCCATCGTTGCGTTGTTAAGATACAAAAAAGCAAAATCCTGACCTATCCCGAACTCCCTTCTGTAATGGCTATGCCAGCTATAGCGTCATCAAACACCTTAATGATGGGATCGTATAATGTTTCCGAATTCGGCGGGGTTCCAGTATACAGCCCCCCATTTTTTAGGAGGGGAAATAGAATGCCTCGTATCTTTCTACACAAAGGTTTGACCGAATCGAATACCGGTGGAAATTCCTCCAAAATGTCCTCAAACCCGTCAATATGCATGTCGCCTTGCTTAATTCGAGCGATCTCTTTGAAACTGCCAGAGTACCACATCGTTAAGATGCTTTCTGTAGGTCTATCATTTGACCTGCACCGGAATCCCCTATCCCATACACGACGACCGCAGATCCACAAGAGCACGTAAAAGAATGATTCGAGGTCATGCCGATAGGTGTGAGAAACATTGCGTAGCACTTAAATCGCCATAAACTCCATTGTGCCCGTCTGGTGCCGTGCGCCGCTTCGTGGGCTACCTACCTCCTTGCCAAGATCTATGTCGATTAACATTCCCGTGAAGCCATTTGCCTTCTTTGGATCCGTTATTATGATATTATTTTCCGAGACGTCCCTATGCACAATCTTTCCCGAGACATATAAGGATCTGTGCGCCTTGTGCGCATCGCGATTTGCCTCCAACAACTCTTTGATTGATTGAAATTCCTGGATAGCCCTTCCTGCCGGCGAGATCGCCAAGCAACAGAACAAGCGATTATCGAACGGTTCATCGCTTGGGGCAAATAGACTTGTCGCCTGAGTATCTTCCACAGTATGCGTCACTACGTCTTCCTGCTTTAGCTTCGATCTTTGACTGTTAGATCTCGACCTTTTAGAGGACTTCGCTTCAGTGTCATCAGACTTTCGTTTGGCTCCGGCGATGCTGAAGCTTCGAAATTCACTGAATGCCACTGTGAAAACGAGGATGAGGCACTCGGCGTAGCATTCCGAAAAGTGTGCAGCTTGGTAAAGACCAATCCTCTGCGCATTTCCGCGATGCTGGTTATGCGATGGTAGCCTAATAGCTCAGCGACTCCTTTTACACCTCTCTTACGCGCCAACCTGAGGAGGTCTGCTTCAGGTGGCCGCTTATCGGATGTCCACGAGAACTTGACAACGTGTTTCTGATCCTTGGAGCGAAAGCAGCTTGTCCCCCGACAAACAATTGCTCGCTGTTTGGCAATCGGATCCAACTCTAATTGAAGTCTTTTCTCCTTTCCTGTCACATCTTCCGTAACAGTAATGGATTGGTTTTCCCCGTCCCGCTCAACTAGTGTGTCCAGGCCCAGCTCTTCGTCGCTCATCATCACGTATCCCGTAATAGCTTTGATGAAACGCTCAGGTTCTTCGTGGATATCGAAAGGCCCAGAGCTGTAAGGACCAGAGCGATCGAATACCCACAGCTCCATAGTTGACCCATGGAGGACAAATCCGTGAATGTACCGGCGGGTTGGCTGAGCAGTAAAGACATCGCGCATGTACCTGCCAAGTTGGAGCAGTGTAGCTTTAAGGTCGTCCTTGGACTGCTTATGTTCACCAATGACTTTGACGTCTTTCCAGTCATGTATCGCTCCTACCATGTCCTTTGTATTCCGCTTGACAAGGAGATCAAGTTGACGTCGAGCTTCAGCACCAGTAAGATCTTTTGTACTCTTGCTTGTGCAGTAGACACCTCGAGCGTCGGATAGAAACTCCTTCTGAAAATCGAACCACCATTCGAAAACAGCGTTCTGTTCTGGCGGATCAGGGATATCACTCCACCTGCCGTTTACATGCCGATCTTGCACCGCTCGATAAATCTCCATGGAACGCTCAGTCCAAGCTTTGCCTTCAAAATATTTCGAGAAGAATCCTTCAACATTTCGATATGTGCAGTCTTTAATTTCCTCAAAAACTCTTGCTTCCAGTAGCCGATGAGTCTGTTCACCACCTTGTTGTGAGGCGGAGGAATGCGTGATGGGAGTGCCGTCGAACGAGACAGGAATGCTTGTAGGAGGGGTTATCCGGGAAATGGATCTTATGAGATCGAAAACAGCGTTCCAGATATCAAAATCCGATGCCTTCTTGATGACTAGTCGTAATAGCGCACGGTAGGGTTCGTAGTTGAAGTCGCCATTTCGGACACGTCTGAAAAGCGTGGACAATTCAGAAGCTAGGTCCCCATTTCCAGTTTCTGAGCGAAGGTTGAAGGCCACCTCGTGGCCCATCAACGTATGCAGGAGTCTAGAAGTTGCCTTTTGAGGTCCTTGGTCGGACCTATCGACAGCTCCATCGTAAGAGGTGGAATCCGGTTTGTAAGACTGCTCTGCCTTTCGAAATGAATCTCGCAAATAGTCCAGGGAATTATCCAAAGGATGCTTTACGATGACAGTGCAATTGTCTAGCGAAAGATTGGTCATCTCAAGACAGAAGGCGCTGGGCTTGGTCCCGTCGTGAATCTAGTGTCTCGCTGGACTGTTAATCAAGATTGATAGGAAGGAAGAGGTCTCATGAACTTCCAGGCAATCTCGCCGCAGGTCGTGATACAAGTCTTTCAAGATAATGATGTACGGGTGTATAAAGTTCTAAATGTTAGCGAAGAGCTGGCTAGTGGAGGATGAACATTCCCGGTACTAAGGGAACGAGGCAACAAGGCAACGAACTCCAAGTCTCACCAGTTTCACCGCTAATCCAAAAATAGCCTAGACTAGAAACTACGACTTTTTTGAAGTCGCAAATCTACATCAAAGCGCATCTAATTCCCTATTGATACCTACTTTTCCCCTACAGATCTAACGTTACCTGGTATTGATTATTTAAAAGCCTGCAGTATCCTTTTTGCATTCTTATCTAACTTTGCTTGCCTGCCTGCGGCCCCATAACGATTGGGAGGGAGAAGGGTAAGGTGGGGTTAGGAAATACTGCTAAACTTGACCAGCCTTACCTTGTTCCCGTGGCATCTCAGTGTGCTTTTACTCACAGACAGAACACGATACCGATAGACCTCAAATCTTGCTTTGACATCATTCATCAGACCAGCACAATGAAAAAACCATGACCTCAGCTGCCGAAGCCTCCTCAAGATCCAGCTTGCGTGCCCGGGCACTAGCGTCATTGTGCTCAGCGGGGCGTGGCCAGCGGGGGAAGCTGTGTATTTAATATGGCCATTCCCCTCTAGCTCTGTCAGGGCCAAGCTGGAAATGAAATATCGGCTGAGGCAAAAGTATAGCAACTATAGATAACAACGATGAATGAGCAAACGTCGCAGGACGATCGTCGCTATTTAGTGCTCATTGTGCAGTAAATGCTGCCGCTTTCTGGTGCTCGTCCGGTCAGAGAACTCGTGTAGCCTCACAAGGCTGGCTCGTGGTGTAAGGCTTTAGTGGGGCTGTTGGCGAACAGGGACACTACTCACGAAATGGAGTTAGAAAGATCTATACGATCAACTTGATGAATATACAGGTGCTAATATTTTATGGACTATCGAGGACTCAATAACGAAACGAGTCTATTAGGACCCTCTTATTTTCAACACTTCGCAAACAAACCCTGCCTATTACGAATCCCCCAGCGGCTATGTCGGCTACAGCGTCGTCACGGTGTGTCGAAAAGGAACAGAGAAACGAGCGATAGTTCAACAGTAACTCGAAGCCCGCTCTTTATACTTCCGTTCTGGCCGCTCCAATCAACTTCGTCCATTCGGAAGGGCTGGAAGCTGAAATTCACGTTCAAGTCGAGATCGGTGCCTACAAAAAATCTATTATATCAATCAGTTTTTTCTTCCACTGATGTCGACGAAAGAAGAGAACGAACCCTTCTCAGTCATCTAGTAGACAATCTAGTCTCTTCTTCAGATCGTAAAGTCCAGTCTCATAACAGTGGCTGATGAGGACCTTGATGAATTCGTCTTCTTCTTCATCGCTCATACGGTAATTACCCTCGTAATGCTTATGAAGTCGATCCTTCTTTCCTTGAAGGTAAGACTATCAGATATAAGTAAGTGGGGTACAATAAACACAAGCCATAGGCTCACAGATGGCTTATCGGTTGTCTCTTTAAAGATATCACAAACTCTGCACATGATTGCTTCTCAACAAGTGTTGAAGGTATAGCTGCGGTTTACTGGACTGTGCTATGTCTCTTAAGATAAATGAGGGAATAGTCTATCTTATATCAATAGATGCTGATCCATGTGTGGAAGATGATAGTCTCTCGATCGGGGATCAAGGTGGATTGATATGAGCACACTAGATCATGATGGTAGTAGAAACTTAGGCAGTTGGAGAAGTCACCTTCCGAGCGCTGTCAGCCATGTACCCAGGATAGACCTCCCGAGCCCATTCTCCCAAGAGGTCTCACGCTATGTGCCCCCTACTCATCCCAGCTGCACAGGCATCACCTCACAAGCCCCAAGAACAGTTCTCCTGGGAGACATTACCTATGAGGGCATGAATTGCACGAGGCGAAGCACTACAAGCACCCACCTCACTGCCCCAGTCACAAGCACAATCACGATGTACCGTATCAAATTTGAGCGGCGTGGCAGAATTGGAGTGGGGTGCCATAGTTAGGGGGTGCCAAAAGGTGAGCATAACTGGAGGAGATGGAGAGAATGCCGACAATGAATGTGACCTGGGGCTGCCGTTGTCAAAATTCCCCACAACGCACTCCTCTCACAAAAGGCATGCTATCAGAAGAGTGTTTTACCATCTCTTACACCCATTCCGTGATTTCAGGGCTGCCCGCATTTTCACTTCCCCTTTACATGTCAAAATTATTCCTCACGCGCATAAACACCAGGAAATTATCAGGCCAGTCATACCTTGGCCCTTTAAAGGGCGATCTGAAATGAGACATTGGTAGTCATTGAGTTGAGAAAAGATGGAAGCTGAGAACCTTGGTGTGGGTAATAATTGGATGCGTGATTGACGTAGGAATCATTAGATTCCGTGGCCGCGGTGCATTTGAGAGGTAAAATTTGGTATGTGGTTTGTGGGCTGAACTTTTTCTATGTTCAAGTCTGATTGCTGGATCGATAGGAGGATCTGACTTTCGCTGAACGCGGTGCATCGAGGCTATCCCGTGTTCCATCCTCGACACGGTCTTGATATATATCAGGGGGCCATGCCTCCTTTCTCCCGATCGAGAAGTTACGCGATATTGCTAGGGTACCGTTGATATCATCGATGCGAAGGCTTTGGCGCAAGAGGGAATTCGTGACGCAGTACGATCCGTACGATTCTGAATGTAAAGCTTACCGACACCTCCATAGCTCTACCGTGCTAAGGCGATTTGGTCAGATTAGTCATCTGATCTCTCCAACCCCGCCTAAACCTTCAGTAGGCCACTTCTTAATCCGCAAGGGCTCGATTATCAGACTTCACCGTGCTTCCAAACGACTCGATTCAGGGGAGATCTTCATCATTCAGCTCATTCAGGTTGCAAAACCGCCCCCCCGAGAAAATGTTAGCTCGGATGCTAAGACATGAATCTACAGGCAACGAGTGTCGACATGTCAGATTCGCTTCGACCTCACGAAATTGATATTGCGGAATCAGATCATGTCCAGCAAAAGCCACTACAACCGGCCGTCGTTGACGAACTAGAAACCCTGGCAAAGTGGCTTGTCGAGGGCGAAAAGTTCGGTGGATTACAAGAAGGATCACGGCAGTGTGGACACCCAGACTTGACGACCAAACTCCAGCCACTTCTTGATAAACCAGGCATCAGTGATCTGGTCTGTTCGAATTTCGTACATATGACTGCGACTAATGCAAGCGCAGATGGAACGACGCTTCGTATTGCGAATTTCACAGTATAAAATACTCCGAAGCCTACAAGGCCCCGCGTGTCTATACCCTCTTCGGATCCACGAAGGAACCAGCCCAACCGTAGCATTTATCGAAGAGACTCGTATATTGCCATCCAAACCTCTAACCGTCGGTTGTAGCAGCGAATTCCGTGGTCGGGTCGCGATAACCCCCGGTTTGGATTGTCTTGTCATACTAAGGAAGAATTCGGGGTGACGGCATGCTGGGGGGTAGGGGAATGCTCCAGAGATCAAGATCCCATAGGTTGAAATCGGTCCAGTCACAGTCGTGAAGCGGTGGAAGGCTCCACAAATCGATGTCATTCTCCGGGCCAGTGTTGCCACAACGTGGTGCAAGATTCTTTTCGTACAATATCTGGGTGGATGAGGACTGCGCCGGAAGAACAGAATTGCTATTTTCTGCATCTCTCGAGTTCCTCAGTCTCCACCCTGCAGCAACCTCTCTTGTAGCTTGATCATGCTCTTGAATAACTGATATGTCAACCTCTTCGCCGGAAACAGCATCCATCGTCAAGTGCCCCGGGCGTGGAAGTATAGCATCCTGAACGTTAGGGGGCTGCGGACCCATAGGGTCAGACACACTGTAATCGGGAGGCTGAGGCAGACGGGCTTGAACATTTGGATCTGATGCGCGAAGCATGGACACTTCAAGGTTTTTCATGTTACGTAGCCGGCTTCCTGGAGATAGATCGTGACCTGTAATGTTCGCCACGGAAGAGTTCGAGATGTCGGATGGCAAATCAATTCGGGGTCCAAATGATGTATCCTTGTCTGTTCCAACACGTTAGGAAGAATCACTCCAGCTTAGGGACGCCACGTACCCCTTTGGAAGTCCTCAACATGTGGCTCAGCACGAGCCGACGAAGCTTCCCTGGAGGAATAGAGGCTTGCCTTGTGACTATCGAACCCATCAAGCTGACGACTCTCGACTACCGAAGTCAGTGATTATTCAGTCTTACAGACATGGGTGCATACAGTCGGATGCGGCTTTTGCTCCGGCTGCATCAATATTGCTGAGGCGATATAGTTGCCCCGCATCTCGGGCGCCTCCTACCTAACATTAGCCTTGGACTTTGAAGAGTTCGACAAAATGTGTAACTCACCGTGTGAATATTCGGGATTAGATTGTTCGTACTCGCTTGATGCAAAATTCAATCGACGACGTTTTCTGCCGGAACAGCCATTGTACCACGCTATAGAAAAATCAGCGGCGCCAATGCCCTCGACGAGTACGTACCATCGTAATGACTCTGGCAACCATCAAACCAGGCAGCCTTCTGCTCCGCAAGCTCAAAGATCCACTCTGAACTTTTAATTGCCTCCTTCAGGTCATCAAGCTCATCGAACTTGATTGTGCGAAAACGGCGATATTTGAAGATCAGGATTGCTGAAACTGCCTTGCTGCCAAACAACTCTTCACAAACGAGCAACTTGATTCCATGTTCGATCCCCACTTTTGCTGCGCTCTGATTATTGAACCGATGCTGGTTGTTCTTGAGGTACTCCGGGACATGTCCGCCCCGCCTTTTTTGCAAAATTGACGGGTTCTGCGTCCGCTCGCTAACTCTTGATTTCCCATAGGTGTCACTTTCCCACCGGCTAAACTCGATCGCCAAAGACCGCTGGCTCAGGCCCTTCCGAAACTTGATCTCTGGCGACAAATGGCTTCCATCCATCTGGAGATCAACAACACGAGGATCCTCGATCATCCATGCTGGCTCCTTCCCAGTAGCTTCCTGTTCTGATTTCGACAAATACTCCTTGATCTGTTTTGATCCCTTGTTCAATGCTTGAATCAAATCCTTAATTGACTTTGACAAAACCGGATTCAGTTGATGCTCCTGTGCAGAAGGCGGAGAGCAGTGGGTAAGAGAGGGTGCTGATAGATCCCGGCCATGAGGAGAGCTGGATGATGACTCATTGATGTCTAGAAGAATTGAAGAGGAATCATAAGAGATCAAAGAAGGTGACACCCGGCCAGGATCACCTGTCAAATGAGGTACCGGATCGCCACATTTCTCAATTAGTGTCTGCAGTTCTTGCACCGCTACTAAAAGCTCCGTTTTGTGAGATTGGAGCCCTTCCGGGGAAGCTTTGCAAAGAACATTCAGAGCTTCCAGAATGCGAACGGATTCATTGGGAGCCATGACTGATGCTCTATTGAAGACAAGAACGACCGAAGGCGAAGGAGCAACTAAGCAGACATTAAGAACGCTGTCGTACGCGGGATCAAAAGGCTAACACTAGTCACGACCCTTTCGACAGGGATCATTTGCAACCGGTTGTTAATGATCCCTGTTGTAAGTATTTTCAATATCGCCATATTCACGATGTACCGCATATCCCTTCACTCCCACTCCCGATTTGTAAATCTAGCGCTCCATATCTTCCTACTTCACCATTTAGCATTGCTCTATCAGGACAGAACTAGGTAACCGATGAGGATTACAAACAAGGGAGATAAATGAACCTGAGCTAGTCCCGTGGACGTAATATGACGAGACCAGCGCCCTTCTCCTCTGATCATACTGGTATCTAAAGTCTCCGGATTTGGACTTACGGAAAGGGGAGAGGCGATGCTACTATATCTTGCAGCTGCGCACAGCTTCCAGTATAGATGTTTCCCTATCTTGTTGCCTCGTTTGCCTTGTGGACCCATCCACTGCAGTTCCCTTTGCCTTGTCTCCTGCAGTCTCACCTGCATGCTTACACTGCCTCCCTTTCTTATTATGGAGAGTGTCTCACCGAAACTCCATCTTACTATTCTCGCATGTGTTCTCGTCATTTTTATTCTACCACTCCCTCTTCTGCGTCGACGATCAATTCGCTTGCACCCGACCCTTGGGCTTGTCCGTCAACCACAGACATGGATCATGATGTTGAAGCTCATGTTTGACTTCTCGCTGGTCGTTCTACATGCCCTGGACATTTCGAATGTGATTCTACTGAGAAAAGGTAAGTCAAGGTAAGTCAAGGCTTATTTGAGTTCTGGGCATGTAATTTTTAATGACTTAATCGAATAGGAACACAGCTTTGGCTGGCGGTCAACCTCCTTCTTTACTGCTCCATCACATGCGTAACAAGCGCAGAGGTACGTCTTTCCTCGAACGAATATATCAAATCAAAGGCTCATTGTTGATGGTAGTTTCTATGTCTGTGGAGCGCATTCGAAGGGGTGTCCGGAAATGGTCTTGGATGGTTCTGGCGTCGTATTGGTCCTGTTGCCACCTCCACCCTCACCATTCTGAAGTTTCTGCCTTTAATTGAGTACGGTCATGCCTCTTTTTGTAGAACTCATCTCTGCTAATCTAAATTACAGCTTGCATAACGAGGTGTTACATCTCTACACGGTTTTCGGGGCAAGCTTTCTGGACTTTTCGCTTTTCAGTTTGATTTACTGGCGGATCCTGATCGATCTTCACAATGATAGGAAATGGAGATCCAGTCTTGCTGTATGCTTACTATACTGTTCTGCAGTCGCCCTCTCGGCATTGATATCGTTAGTGGAGGGGTGGAAGGTGTCATGGATTCGAGGTATACTTCCTAAGGTCTGTAGGAAAGAGAGTCCGAGGTGAACAATGGTACTGATTGAAAGGACAGATCTTTCTATTACTCATCACCACGCAGTTCTCAGTACGTAGCATTTACGTTGAGACAACCTTCGCTGTTCTAGCTCGCAAGGAGAGTTGTAAAAGAATACCGGACGGAGCCTCAGACGAATCAGTGGGTATTTTCAATCGTGACACTGGTTCAAACTGCAGAAGATCGTCTACTACACCAACAGCCAGGAAACAGTTGATCATTGATACGGTCAACCCTGCGGAACTTTACGCGTGGAGTCAGATGATAGAAGAAGGAGCAGTAGGCGAAGGAAAGATGATTCGTACGGATTCTAAGGTCAAAAATGGCTGCGTGGAAGGGAACATCAACAGTCATCTAGGTGAGTTCTCAATTGCTCTTCGTCACGGCCGCCGTTGTTGCCACTTGCTCTTCGTGGTTGAGGTTTTTACTGGAATTCCCATTCTAACGTTTATGTTGCAGCCCACATCACCTCCAAAGAGTCCTCCCACACGTCGTCACCGCTGGGTTGGCTCCCTAGCATGACGGGGCTCACCCTATTCGAATTTTCCAGGGGTGAAGACTTCAAAACAATAATCATATTGCTGGAGACGGAGTGGAGCGATATGACCAAGCGCGTCAGTGTCAGCTGGTTGGAGCATGTGATAAAGGAGATAACAGATTTTGCCAAAGGTCTTTTTTCCCAAGGGAAAGACTTGGACTCGACACGTATATCGCTTGAGGACAAATGGCCCCATCTGACCCACTACATCGAGGTCAGCTGGTTGCAGCGTGTGGCGGAGGAGGTAGCAGCAGAGGATTTCGCCAAATGTCATTTTGCCTGAGGGAAAGACTTGGAATTAATACGCATGTCGCTGAAGAAGCAGTGGCCCCATCTGACTGACTCCTTCAAATTCAGCTGGTTGGAGCATTTGACAGAGGGGGTGGTCGTTGTCGACAGTGATCTAGTATCAAACCAGTGTTGGCGCTGTAAACTTGAAATGGAAGTTTCGGGCATTACCAAGTGCTGTAAGCACTTCAATCAAGGGAATGGGAGGTAGAACTAGGTCACACAACGTGAGAAGACCACGGAAGCGTCCAATGTGAATAGTATTATTTCATTAGCAATTTTAGTCATCACTGTCAATTACCCTTTCGAAAAACAATGGAAGAGCTTTTCTTTTGCCAAATGGTAAGGCTGTTATGCAACGTGGTATCGCAAGTGAAAGCATAAGCTTGGAACAATTCATGGCCAGTCCACCAAAGACCAAAATGAACAAGCCTAGAATTCTTTTCAGATAGAGGTCCGAGAAATAGCGATCAGGTAAGCACACGGTAAGCGGACCGTTGTTCTTTTGCGTGATATCTATCTGCGTTCTAGTACTATCTCCATCTTGCCTTCATTGGCCAGAGTGCATAGGTCCATGGGACAGAAATTCGGGTATTAGAAAAGGACGCCCCTGTACCTGATTCAGTCACCGAAGTTCCCTATCGAATAAATCACATACCACAATAATCGCCGCGTTGTACCCTTTTCCGACAACTTCGTCTGGCCATCAAAGTCTGCCTTGTCCACACTGCGTAATATACAGACCCAAATTGAGAGACAAAGGTGAAGAATTCAAATGGCATGATTCCTGGAGATCGAATCATCAAGATCCTGTTGGACGGCGTTGGCTGAACACAAAGATCTGGCAAAATGTACTCCTCCGGTCGGAATGGCGTTTCCCAATCCTTTACTGGCCAAGATGTGAGAAACACGTGTGTGCCGGTGGTTATCCACCGATACTCGATGTATGATGAAGCTGAGATGGCATCTGCGCCTTTGTTACTATTGCTGCCCAAAAAAACTCATTACTGGCTTACTATCGGTCGTTTCCATTGCACCGTGAATACTCAGCAGACGATCAGACGAGTCGTGAGATTGTCCGAATGAATTTGCAAGAGAAGATTGAATCAAAGGCCTTTTGTCATTGTATAGTCTCCCTTGCCCAAAATAGGAAAGCACCTCTAAAGTCGGGGTAGAGGCGATCAACTCTTTCGGTCTTTGCTCCAGCAATCATCGTTGCCTTGGAACAAGAAACCTGATTTAGAATTTGGGGTGGAGATTTCGCTCTTGGACGGCCTATGCCAATGCTCAAAGCTGGATTCCCTTGCAACTTTGCGCATCGTGCGTTACACTATCGTGATAGGGCAGGTCTCCAACATACACTTTATCGACCCTTTCCCGGCACTCACTTGCCAAGAATCTTTCTGGATCCCTGCAAGTACCTGCCAGAGCAGATGATCCCTAATACCCTCAATACATGTTTGCGTAATCCTAGATCATTGTACTGTATTGCGAAAGCTACAAAGAAGATGCTTTCTTTGCCATCCACCTCTCGCTCTCTATGATCAAGTCTGAATACTATAAGAAAAGCCCACCTCTTTGGCGCCAATCCCTGAAGATGCATCGTGTTAAGTTTCCCAAATATCACCAGCGAACGCTCATGGGTCTCGAGGGAGACTCCTGGCAGGTGTTTGTAGGGATTTAGAGAGACACTTGAAGGGACCTGCATGATTAGCCCCAACTGTCTGGCATCCCTGTGGGATGTGTCGAGGTGGGTCTGGATGGTCTGGTATCCATATGGGATGGGCCCCAAATAGCACCTGACTGCGCGGTAAGATATCGCCTTCAATGTCCGACCTACCTCTTGACCTCCTTTCGAGACTAAAGTTTGGCTTGCTTCTGCCACTAAAAATACTTAATGGTCGAGAATTCGCATGCATTCACCTTTCATGATCCCACGTCCCCTTTGAATTTTCAAATCATAGCTAGTGTCAGTCTTCAGCTCACTTGAAAAAGTATAGGTAATGGCTTGTATAAACTTCTTGCTCTTAGGTACCTACCTTGGCTTACGCCAACAATATACACTAGAACTTTGGGAAGATAATTATGACCGCCGCCCACTGCCAGAGTTTGCTCTTGGCGACCAAATTTGTATCCGTGGCGAAGACGAAACTGCCAGCTCTATCTCCACTGGGGGGACTACTAATGTTTCCTCCGTCTCTGAGCATGTGATAGCGCTAGAAACTGCTTTGGAACGCCATGCGAACCATCAAGATCCTTTTGACGTTGATTGGAAGAAGGCAGAGGCAGTCTATCATCGAGATTTGACTCAACGTATATGGTGTACCGTTTGGAAAGGAATAGGAGTTGGATTAGTCCGGGACAAAGCTATGGCGATCGCCATACGTGAAGCAGAACTGGGTATTAGAGGTTATATCAAGTCGCGTGCCTCCTTTGATCATAACAGGCAGCTCACTCCCGGTCACCGGTGGGTTTTTTACCTCTTGGAGAGCCATCTTGGAGATACGTTGAAGCAAATCGATCAAGATCTCCCTAACGAAGCAACACACAACCTTTACAAAACCGCCGCAGAAAAATTCAAGACAATGGAAAAGCGTCTGATTTGCGCACGGTTTCATGCAATGAAGGTCATAAAACGTATCGGATTGTCGAGCGATTCTATTGAGCGGTTTCAGATTTTCGGAGGTGGTACAGGGAATCAGGTCAGTAACACGAAATGGGGTTTGCAGCGCAAATGGGGAGTGACTGTAGATGAAGGAGGACCTGATGACGGTCGAGAGTCACCCGTTCCAGCAACTCCGTATGTCAAAGTCGGTCGGAATGGGCTGTACGCTTGCTTGACGCAGGGTGACGACCGCACCCCCGCGCACGACGTGGTTATTGACGTATGCAAGCTTCCCTGGCAATCCGCCTCAGCAGGATTGGGAGCTGGATAGGAGGGGTCTTGCTGTTCTGGGTTACCCGGTTCGCTGTCGGCTTGAGATCATGCGGATGGAGGATTCTTTGGACCAGAACAGTCCCATGCTTTCGAATCATCCTTTTCGTAGCTAATATAGCCAGAATCATATTTATTGGTGCAAACGCTGCAAGTGCTCATGGAGAATGAGAGACGGCAGAGTGATGATCCCCGTAGGCTCCTCCAAGAGTGATAACACCACAGCTTTAGAGATCTCCGCTTTTGATGACCGAATGGCCTGCCCAAAGGTTCAGGGCTGGGTCCGTGCACATCGTGCTGCCCTTTATCATCACAAGTCTAGCCTCCAAGTCACTCTTCGACGGCCTTTCACGCAAATCGATGTCGAGCAAGAAAGCTGCAATGGGAATTGATCCCAACGTCGTAACCCAAACACCTACAAGCAGTAAATTAGACGTTTCAAGCGCGACATCCAGCTCTCCTCTATTGACCATTTCTCCTAATCAGTAAGTGTTCAAGACCGGTGCTAACGACATGGTCAGTCGGGGGATGAAAGCTTACTTCTTTTGGTACGAAGCAAAGCCGGAACTGCGAGCTGTCTGCGCATCAGGTCTTATCCCTTGCACGGAGACGCCTGCTCTACGCCCAGACAATCGCAAGATTTGAGAGTCATTTTCAGTATCCGTTGTGGGAAAGTGAGAAGGAACATTTGGCTCATCGTCTTCGGTTACAGGTGGAGAGACCTGTAAGGAACGAGGGTACAATTCAAGACGCTTTCTCATTTCCACAGCAAGCACAGGATTTAATAAGAGTCGCTCAAAGTGATGCTCGAAATGAGAGAGAGATATGGGACGGTCTGAATTCGGAAGCAGCAATGGAGGATGACAGCGAAGTAGACGACTTCAAAGATCAAGAAGCAGAGGAAGCATTACGATGGCTGGAAGTAGAATGGAAGTCTCTCGCTAAGATTCTTATGCAGACAGACCCAGAAACTCATTGGGATGAGTTTTATTAGGTAGCAATGAGGAAAAATGACCACTCCCACTCCAGATTGGATGATCTTCTGATCGAACGATGTTCGCTATGATTTCGAGTCCCTGTATATACCAGGAGATTATTACATGTCTATAATATTGAACATCCTAACCCCAGGCAAGCAAAATTACGAAACAGTTGATAGCTGTCTGATAAGTGATTAATCTGCTGTTCTGAATTATTATTTGGTTGGAGTGAGGTCTGTGTTGTCATTGGATCTTCAGTGGAAGCCGCGCAAGTGTGAAGATAAGGCAGCATTCGCTGTTGATGGAGACATCGGGATTGCCAAATGCCTGGGGTTCGACGTAGGAACCGGACATATCAATGACGAGGTCGTTGAAAAACCCCCCCAGGCCCGGGAACGAAAGGCATGCAGCCCGCAGTACGTCAAACCCCCAATAATGCTCTCTTAGCTAAGCTTGTTGACATGGTCATTGACCTCCAAAGAGACGGAGATACACGTGCCAGTCGGGTAGAAGAAAGGGCCTAAAGAGCAGAAGAACGGATCCAAAAGGCCGATAAACATGCTCAAACGACGGAAGAGAAGGTGGAGTTCCTTCTGCAGGAGACAAATATCTTGTGTATGGATCGTCTCTTTCTTCGCCAAGATGAGCTCCTCCTTTTGCTGTTGATTCGTGGCTGGGGGAACCTGCCATGGAAGAGAACCGCGGAGGAAGTGGAGAAGCACCTTTCCTAGAGACTCCAAGTCATCGCAGCGGTACTACACTTGGGTATCTGTCCGCCTTCGAGTAGCAAGAGCCAAGCATATTGCACTCACCCATATCCAAGTAACCGTTGACGCTGGCAAAACAAGCCCACGAAATTCGGATTCAGGGAACGATCAGTGTTTGCCTCTTCACAGCTGTGCGGCCGAATATGGACCAGGAAACACTATCGCCTCTGTGAGAGCCGACCTCTGCTGCGAGACCTGCTGTTAGCTCCAGAATAGCTCTTCTTGGGGCGTATTTTCAGATCAGGATTGGAAGAGTGCTTCTCTGGTTCTCTTTTCAGGCGCTTGCGAGAAAGGCTGGAATCTTGGTCCACGTCCTGGGAAAGCTCGTCAGCGGATGTCTCAGATTCTGGTGCATCCGGCTCGAAAGTGGACTGA
>JAABUY010001222.1_pt1 | contig 36043 bp, 30 predicted proteins | sample 5560271 | NCBI WGS metagenome assembly JAABUY01 (sample SAMN10711886, study PRJNA513374) | rock metagenome | isolation source: Antarctica rocks | place: Antarctica: Victoria Land, University Valley
GGTCAGGTAGCATCGTACGTCGGATGGTTTTCGTATCCTAGTATCCCCTGGAGGTCTCTTGGCTCTCCTGACAAGCAGAAGGTTCGTAGCCGGCAGCACGTACAGCTGGACCTCATCGCCAGCCCCGTTTATTGTGGATCTAGTAGCATGCTGCGAAGTGTGACGGGAAGGTCTCAGGCTGCTACAAGGGATATCCAGAGTGTTGGAGAAAGAGGAAGAAGATACATAATTGTCGGTAGTCTTCCACTTAGTCCTGAGCTGGCATTGTGCCCATGAGGTACAGTAAAGCTATATCGAGGGCTTTTGCAAAGCGGAACCATACCGGTACGGGAGACCAGATTACAGCTTTGGCACATCATAGGGGATGCCACATCATTCTACTGCGCACTCGAACGTCCTACATGTTATGTTCATTGTAGGTCTCCATAGGAGCGTGATAAGACATCGACTGACATGAGGCCTTGATCCCAGTGTTGCTGAGACATCTTGCAGGCCACACACCTAAAGGTTCCCGTCCTGTCTGCGCAGGTTGGACGCTGTGAATTCTTGCCTCTGTTGCCAGACAGACGCGTCAGGGCATGCCACATTCCAGAACGGACATCGCAAAGATACCGCAGACACAGTCGGGGACTCCGTATCTTCTTCGGAGGTTTTCTGAGGTTGTCGTCGATCGTTGTTGATAGTATGGAACGTGTTCATCATGGTATCCACTGAAAGAATCCACTGAAAGAATCCACTGAAAGGATCCACAGCTCCCAGAATGCAGTTGGAAATACCGGTCTCGAAGACTTGATCCAATCAAATCTTCAATGTCTGAACACCATGCCATTCCCCATCCACCTAAGGTCGGAAGCACGTGTCCCGAGGGTGACCGTGCGCCTCTCCTGTCATTTCATATGGAATGCTCGCTCAGGTGCACGGCCACACCGAACAGACATGACTCTCCACGGACTCTCTTTCCGCCACTCTTCTCTGTTCGTAGTGGTGGAAGAAAAACCCGACTCCCTGGAGCACGATCGGATTTATGATCCGCGGAATATCATCAGTCTTGAGCCACAGCACAACAGCCCCTTTGCATAGGTCCACGAGGAAATTATATATAGAAAGCTTCTTTTTCTACCATTTTGTAGCCAATCAGTTCCTCGATCATCGTCCAGAACACCAGCTTTTCTCAAACTCAACTCAACCTCAACTCAACCTTGATCCATCAAACGATTGCCGTTAAAATGCTCGTCAAGATGCTCTTCACTTGCAGACTCAGCGCCCTCCTCACACTTCTCTCCTCGTAGGTTCTCCTCAGCTTTTCCGTGTCTTCTCAATCGATCATCTTCCTACTGACACGAGGACAGCACACTGCCTCTCACCCTCGCCAGACCCCAATTCTTTCCGCGACCCGCCGGTGACGCGTTCACACTGTCGATTCCTACCATCCCGAACTTCAACTGTGCTCCGAACGTCATCACTGCTACCCACATCACAACTTCGATACTTGACGCATCCCACGCCACGGTCCTCACGGTCAACCGTGTCCAAACCGTTCCATACTCCTGCTATATTGCCACCATCACGGCAACGCCCGACAACTGCCCCTTCAACACAGCGACATGCACAGAGACCCCTTGCCTCATCGCAAGTACGACGACGGTGCCGTGTGTAGATCTCTGTTGTTCCACCACGCCAACGGTGACAAGTACGATGCCGTGTCAGACGGCGTGTGGGTTGGGCTGTGCGACGAATATGACAACTGCTACTCCAACTTCTTGTCCGGTTGTACCTTAAGTTGGGTACGGCGTTGCGTCAGGACTTGGGAGGTTGTGTGACTTGATTTCGAGAGGCGTTCTATAATGCGGGTCGCGTACTAGATAATGTGTCAATGCCGTGCTTGCGTTGCGGAAATCGACATGGGCCTTTTTTTGGTACAGTACCATATTGCTAGAGTGCCGGCACGGCCATTATTCGTCTCAGCTACATGATAGAGAACAAAGACGTTTCTTTCCCGTCTACTGTCCGTACCACCACCCTCTAACCTCAATATGCCATTTCCGCATGTTTGGGCAGCACATGACTCGTCCAATCCCCATGGCCCCAGTGATTTCGAAGTTCCACCAATCTCGTCCAGCTCGGAGTTGCCGGTATGTATATGCTATCTTCCGCATCGTGGTTGTACGATGAGGGAAACTGCATATGAAAGGTTCCAGCAACCTGGATTGTGCCTGTCTTGCGGCCATGCACGTCCCGAACCCGGCTTGACACAGTAGCTATGTGAAACAACTTCTCTGGAAGTGTTCCCGGAGTGTAGGAGTAGACAGAAAGAGCACACTAGGCAAAGCAAGGAGAGTGTGAGAAGCGTCAAGTGTTGAGCTGTGGAAGCGTAAATTACATGGATTTAGCTCTCTGACAGTGAGCTCGAAGCTGGGTATCGTCAAACGCCACACGGACGCCCATCCTACCCAACGCCCAGAGAAAAAGAACTTAGCTCCAATCTTAGTTGCTTGAGTTGTAGAGGCTCTCCACATCCTTAATCAAGTCCTGAACACTCGACCCTCCCTCGCAGTCCTTCCATTCCCCGTCGTCCCGGATGCACCTGACCTTATCGTTCAATCTCACGGTACAGCTGTAATTGACGTCCTTGTCAATACTCCTCTTGACGCTGGCTTCGAGCAGATCCATCCCTTTCCCTTCTTCGCTGATGCAGTCGTTGAGCTTGTCAAAGTCGATGCCGTGTTCAAGTGCGCAATCGTGCGCCAAGTCGCGAGACGGGATTTCTTGATAATCCTGCGTCATGCACATCGTGAAGCCCAGGTGAATCTTGGGATCTGGATAGAGATCTGCAGCGCAGAGTTCGAGAATGTTACCGAGACACTCAGAAGGACCGTGCTTGCAGCTTACGCCGCCGTCTGAGTCAAGACTATCGCGATGTAAGCACTATGACCGGGGCCATGTACGAAGAGCTGCATGGTGAACAACATACGTTCCGATATATGAGAGCTTGAAGTCGACCTTGTCATAGACCTTCTCCATAGCCGGGACCACGAGATACTCTAGGCAGTCCTTCGAATCTGGGCATTTGCTCATGATATGTGCCTCTAGTGGAACTCTCACCGGGCTGTGCGCAGTTGATGTCTGAACGACATCCTGAACCTGCAGTGGACCAAGGTCAAGTATCTGAGTAAACAACAAATAAACGAAAAGGTGCAGAGCTGTGATAAGCACAGCAAAAAGTAAGATCATGCGGTTGTGGGAGCGTTGGCGGTAGTGGTCCCTCACGCTCGCGGTCCTCTTGATCCCAACCATCTTTTCGTCCCAGAAGAGAGATCTCCCCTCTGCATTAGCCTCCATGGTTGTTGTTGCAGTACCAAGTCTGCGAATAAGTTTGCAGTGGATGTGTTGATGGTTGGCGAGGGCTGGAAGTTGTACTTGTACTGTGCTATACGTGAAGCCGTTGCACAAGTGGGGTCTCACGATGACCGTAACTGGTAGATATTAACGTTTACGCCATCCGTACCTTAGCCTCCCCCAGACCCAAAAGACTTGGAGTCCAGCGACGTTATTTGAACCTACGGGTTGACCCGGTCGAAGGGGCATACGGTACTTGACAATGGTATCAGGACTGTCTTAGGATATCGAGCAATAGGAGAAGAAGAAGACTGCCGTGGCCCTCGGTAACCGACCGCATGAAGGGGCAGAGACTTCGTTCCTGCAAGTCGACGTCGCATCGGTAAGGCTGCAGGGTAGCATCGTCTAGCATTGTCTGCGCTGTGGGCCTCCTGTGGGATCTGTGATTCTATTTGTACTGTATGTTGAGGGATTCCAGTCGGATATGTGCAAGCATTTCACGTGCTATTGGGGGCCGTATCATTTGATATTGCTGTCATCTCATTTCGGTTTTTCTCAATATTCACCACTCCACTAATTGCTGGAGTCATCTCTGATGGCGAAGAAGACTACCAAAGGCGGCATTGATGACTACCTTCGCCCATTGGCTATTGAAGAAGACCGAGTGCATGGCCTGGCGTGTCAATTCGCGAAGATATACAAGCATCTGGCACTGCATTCCACCGAACAGTTCTTGCCAACCCCAATTACCGCTCTCCCTACTGGCCGAGAGCAGGGGAAGTTTCTGAGCATTGATGTTGGCGGTACCAACCTTCGCGTTGGTTTCATTGAGCTCCTTGGCGATGGCGCGGACTGGGATCGTGTTTCAAGCTCTTCGGATCATGCAGCGGCTTCACAAGATGCTACCGACAAGGTTCGAAATGCCCGTATACGTAGGACTTTCGAGAAAGCATGGCCAATTGGCGAGCATCTGAAGATGGACAACGCCGAAGACCTTTTCAATTGGATCGGTGATTGCATTGCGGAAGTGGTGAGAGATAGCGTTGCTACTGCGCTTCTGGAAAAGGAAATCGTGCCGCAAGAGTTGCCTATGGGCATTACCTTCAGCTTTCCGATGATGTATGGACATACTCCCTTGAATTTTCGACTTCGTCCATTACCTTCTTACCCTTTCCTTGGCATTAATATCCACAGTTTCAGACACTTTCGAGCGCTTACCTCCCATACTGATAAGGGAGTGGAACAGGCAAAGTTCCCTATCGGAGGCTACCCTCATGCCAATGGGGAAAGGTTTCGCTATGGCATCGAATCTGAACCTTGGAAGCATGTTACTGGCTGGCTACGAGCGGCATACTCGAGACATCTTGAATGGCCACCTCACACACGATATCAAAGAGGGAAAGTTGACTCGCTTTCCACGACTCAAGATTGCAGCTATTGCGAATGACACGGTGGCAACCCTAGCCTCGTTAGCATATACTGTAAAGTCAATACCGAACAGCAGGGTCGCGATGGGATTGATTGTGGGCACCGGTTGGTGTGTAGCCTACACATCAGTGGAGGGTCCGTGCTGACTGTTGTAGCAACGCTACGATTCCGATGAAGTTGAAGGATCTTCATCCGTCGAAGAAGGGTTCGGCAACATCGTATAAGAAGCATGACCCTGAGGTCGTGATTAATACAGAGTGGACCATCAATGGCGCAGCCAAACCCTTGACTGATCTTGGACTGTTTACTGTATGGGACAAGGCTTTGGACAGAGCGTGTGACGCACCTGGATTCCAGCCCTTCGAATATATGACTGCAGGACGATACCTAGGGGAGCTTGTCAGAATCATCGTGTTGCAATGGTGTACCGAAATGGTTGGATATAATTTCGAAGATTTACCGGAGGCCTTACGAACACGCAATCAACTCAACACGACGTTTCTGGCGACCGTCGTGGCACCAGTCGAAGATCCAATCTTACTTGCGGCCACGCTAGACGAAGCACTCCCCGCACCTAAGAACAGCAGATGGAGATGGGGTTTGGAGTCCGCAAAAATGGTCGTGCAAGCTGCCCAGGCTGTTCAGCTTCGCTCGGCGGCTCTAATCGCTGCAGCCACCGTAGGGCTGATGGCTTGTGCCGGTGAGTTATCATTATCAGATGAATCTCGCAGGTCGAAAGAGCAGCAAACGAATGGTCATACCAACTCCCGAAGTGGTACAGTAGAAGAGCTCGTTGTAGCGTATACCGGCGGTCTTATCACGCTCTATCCCGGCTTCAAGGAAGAAACACAGCGACAAGTGGATCAACTACTACGGAGAGAAAGCTACCGAAACCGAGCCAAGAAGGTGGTTCTCCGGGAAGCATCCGATGGCGGGATCATCGGGGCTGGCGTTTTGGCTGGTACTTTCTTAAACTCCGCATAACCGATTCCCTTTCAGTCGCACTTCAACGTCGCTAGTATTTGCACATTCGGGCCAGCATTGATGGTTGTAGGGATCCGATACCCAGTACATGAATTTCTCTTTTCTGTTACGCAATCGAACACACCATTACAAACTCTGTCTTATCGACATCCATCATTTGATCTCTGTCAGCTCCCTCATTCTTCCACCGTTGGCGCCTTCTTTCCAGTCCTCCAAGCCATCATTTTGCAGTACACGATGCCCTGACCGTCGAAGTTATTGTGGCGCAGGACGCAGGGGGACAAGCAGTCCGGCAACACACAGAGGTCGTCACCGTCTTCGCTGTCGCGGGACAGTGGCACGGCACCGTCGCAGTCGTCAAGACCACACACTGCGGCTGGATGCACAACTCCCTTAGGGGTGCGCACGTTGTCGGCGTGATGGACGTTGTGACGGTGGGGCACGGGCCCTTTTCCTGCCCGTGACACTCGCCGTGAGTGGAGGTGGCTCGGAGGCTGGACCGATCATGTTAGAGGAGCTGCTGAAGGAGGGTATATGTACTCGTACCTGAAGAGCAGCACAGCTGTCCAAGCTGAGACGCGAGGCGGGAAATACATAACGTTAGAGTCCGAGTGTTCAAAGGTGAACTTTCACTTGAGTGTGAATCTCCAGACTCCTGGTTCTACGGCCTCCATATATACCTAGTATACATACCTCGTATACCTTCGCACCAATGCGCCCACGTGAAGGGCAAGTCTGTTCAAGCCCGTATTCGACACGGTGTGGCGCCGCGCCAAGGCTCGAGCGAACACCACAAGCGGGCCGTTCCCCATGTTATTGGCCCTTTGAAGGTTTTTGCATTCTCTGGTCCTTTGAAATGCAGCCACGAAAGCGAGTCGGAGCATACTGTTAGTCACCTTTGGCAGCAGAAGGTTATGAGTGGCTTAATGAATACGGTACAATAGGTAGACAGCACGACTGCAACGTTGAGGTGGGTTGCGAAGTATTTGTATAGTCTAGAGCAGAAGACTTGAATCTCCAACGGATCCACGACGAAGAACCATACCCACGGACAACCTCAGCCTCCCCTGTCCTCGTACTCCCACGTCCATCTCGCCAAGCAGGTCTTCCCGTGTCACAACCCACTCCCAATTCCTGAGTCTAACTTAGATCGCGGGGAAAAGACCGGATCTGAACTAATGCCACCAGCATGCATAGATACTTAGTAATTCGCCTGGTGCCTCCACTCGTTCGAGTGGAGTCGAGGGATTGATGTCGAGGTGGATTGGTACGCTTAGGGTTCCAGTTAGATCATGGAAAATACAGGCCATTACCTTTATAATGCTGGAGAGAGGCCCATACAACTCTCTCGAACCCCTTGTCTCGCAAGTGAAATACATATTCAAGAATACTACTCAGGCAGTTGATCTGGGAACAGCACGCTGAGATATGGTGTACCAACAAGAACGCCGCCGTAAGAGCATTTCAAATTCATTCATCTCGTCAACAGAACATATTTCAAGACAATCTCAGCAAATCCGCTGCGCCTCGTCGAAGCTCTTCATAGGACATCTCCATTAGCACTGCAACGACCGAACAAGAGTTTTCGCATGTGAGACCAACCCTTTGCACTTCTGGCTTCGAGCACAATCCATCCTTGCGTAGTATCTGCCTGACGGTGATAACACCCCTCATGCCGTTCTCATGTCGTCCCTCAATCATCAGCGCTACTCTTCTTGCTGAAGCCAGCATCATCCGGCTACGCAAAGCCTAGTAGCGATATCTCGTAGAGTAATCTGCGCCCTAGGTCAGCCATACAAACAGCTGACGGTCCTCCAGCGATGCCCCTTACCCTTCGGACTGACCACCAGCCCCCTCCCCTTCTTAGCTCCCCGATAGATCGTCTCGATGATGTCGATCAACTCCTGCTTATCCTCCAGCACCCAGTTGAGTTTATTATTGTTCCCCGTCCCGAAATCGCACATCATGTGCTTGTTGCGGAAGAAGAACATGAGCGTCACCGGGTCGTAGAGTTCGTACATCTGCTTGAAGTCTGGCACTTGATCGAGATCGCAGACGTAGATGACCGCGAAATTCTTCACCCGGTCGGCGATACCTGGAGCAGCAGAGGGTCAGGACGAGTATCACCGATAAGGTGAGAGGGTTACTGACGGTAGAGAACTTCGTCCTGACGCATGCAGTCGGGATCCCAGTCACGTCCGAAGCGGATCACGACGAGGCGCTCCTCTTCGGACATGATGGCTTGATCGACATGCCAGCCTGTGACGAGATGAGGGAGTACGACAGAGCCCATATTCTGTGGAGTATCTGAAGAAGAGCAACGTAAGACTGTTGTGGCTCGTACGGTGTGACGATGTCGTGGAGGAGGCACTGTAGGTACGGTATACACCTTTGTAACACTGTAGAGCACGGACCACTTGCCCCACCAAAACTTTTGTCTTGTATCCATGATTTTTACGACAACCCTTAAGCATCTGCATATACTGAAGGCGATCTTGTGCACCATTTCCAGAATGGCTCCCTCAGCTACGGGGCCAGAAATCAATGGAACGGCAGCAGGAGACTCGGTCGTCTCTGAACTGCGCAAGACCCTCACACACGAATCCAATTTTCTTGCCCTCCGCTTCCGCGCCCTCTTCTCGCTAAAACACCTGGCCTGCCTCGACCCGCCTACAGAACAAACGATCCCAGCAATCAAGGCCATCGCGGCTGCTTTCACATCACCCTCGGCATTGCTGAAGCATGAACTCGCCTACTGCCTCGGCCAGACGAGGAACATGGCCGCCGTGCCGTTCTTACGGCGCGTGCTGGACGACAAGGGCGAGGACTCGATGTGTCGCCATGAGGCCGCCGAAGCTCTAGGCGCTTTGGGCGACATGGATAGCTTACAGATGTTACGGGCACTGAGGGACGATGACACGGAAGTTGAAGTTGTTCGAGAGACGTGTGATATTGCTGTGGAGAGGATAGAGTGGGAGAACTCGGAGCAGAGGAAGCGGGAGAATCTACGGCAGAGGTTGGCAATGAGCAACAGAAGAACATGTGTTCGCCGTATACTGATTGTTTGAACACAGCAACTTCTCTTCGATAGATCCGGCACCGCCATTACCACAAACAGCGCAGAGGCCGTCCATACCGGGACTGCAGAAAACATTACTGGATACGACAATTCCTCTTTTCCACCGCTACCGTGCCATGTTCGCCCTCCGTGACCTTTCATCGCCTCCCGATCTACCCACAGCAGTGCCAGCTGTGGAAGCCCTCGCGAGAGGCTTGAATGACCGCTCTGCGCTCTTTCGACACGAGATTGCTTTCGTCTTCGGACAACTCTCACATCCCGCATCCATACCCAGCCTGGTTGCCACATTGAGTAAAAAGGACGAGGAGAGCATGGTACGACATGAAGCTGCCGAGGCTCTGGGGAGCTTGGGTGGTGAGGACGGGGTTGAAGATATACTGCGGAAGTTTCTGGACGACCCGGAGCAAGTGGTGCGAGAGAGCGTTGTTGTGGCATTGGACATGGCTGAATTTGAGAAGAACGGGGAGACAGAGTATGCTATGTTGGCCGAGATTTCAAAGGCGTTGCCATTAACTGCCGCAAATGCATGATCTTGGCCGTTACTCTCGGCGGCGTATGGGACTGGCGGAGTTGAAGACTGTCGCGTTCGGGACCAATGGTGCCGTTGTGGTTCCTGCATTGCACCATAGAATTGTGCTTCTAGATGAGACCATCGCTTTGGTATTCAATTTGGACTCAGTTATTGGTGCTAAATCTGTAGAGTGGCAAGGATTAGCCCTGTCAATTAATCCCATGTTCAAGGCAAGCGTGGACCTACTTGTAACCACATTCGCAAGTATAGAACACCGTGCTCCCTTCATCTGCACTTCTCAGCTGCAGTGTGTAATATCTCATCTCCTCCCTTCCACATTCAGGACAGGTCTGCTTTATCGTAGCGTCGGTCTGAACATCAGCCGCAGTGAGGGTTTGCACCGCCGATCGTTTGGACCGCAGCGCCGAGGGAAAAGCCGTAGGCTTGGACTCTGTGGTGACAGTCTTCGATGAGGTGTCTGTGACATTGAAGTGAGGATAAGTTGCTATGACATTCCCAGGGTTGAAGTGCTGTTAGTGGCTTACTGACCTTTGTTCGGTGTTCCGCACACATCGCAGGTCAGAACAGCCTTGTCGTCCCCTGAGGTTCCATCGAGCAGATTCCCACAATCGGTACAAAAGACCAGTGTCCCGATCGCAGCCATGAGAACGAGTGTCTGATGAGCGGTTGATATGGTAGGTAGGGTAAGGAACGTATGGTGGTAGTACGGGCGAAGTTGGTCCGTGTGTGTGTGCCCTGCTAGCTCGAATAAACGGGAAGATCTTCAGCGATACCTTAATGCACGTCACCTTGCTGCAAGGCTTAGCGTCGTGATCAGCCCGGCGAGAACAAGGGGACAGTTCTGCCTGTACATGCATGATCAAAGGTTGTTCATGAGCTTCCTCGTAACACTCGGTCGCGTCATGCCAACATCCAAAGCATGGTTCCTGTCGAGCACCCCTCCACTACATCCTTCACCCCAACCTCGGACAATCGAGGCTTTCCAGTGTGGAAAGTGCAGGACCAGCAGCAGCAACATCAGCAGCAGCGTACTGCCATGGCCTCTATGCAAGGCAATGGCTTCGGGCATCGGCAGGTACGGTCGCTGACAGTAGACGAAGCGTTACAGTACTCGTCACTATCGTCAATCGTTCCTCACAACCCCGGTGAGACCATCTCCCTCATTGTCAAGCCTCCATATCTACCTGGCTGCTTTACTTATGTTTCTTAGATATCATACCTCTTCCAGCTATCAGTCCTGGTTACACCTCAATTACGTCGACGGCCGAAGGACGTAATACGGCCACAAAGACGTTGGAACTCCTTGATAATGCAGTCCTAAGTGGCAGCAAGCCAGAGCTGCTCGGTCGAACTGTTAGAGATTTACAGAAGCTTTTGGATCCAAGTGGGCTCACGAAGTTGTAAGCAATCGTTGTTGTCACGCTCATAACTTTCGCGCAAAGTTCTAAGATAAGTAGTAAATTCAAGAATTTCGCTGGAGGTAGCGATTTGGGCCGACATGGTCCTGCGGCTTCAGGTTCCGTCAACTACCACAACTCTTCTGTCCCTCATCTGAGTCCATTCGCCCAAATGATCTTTGACTCTGTCGACGTTGCCTACCGTTGTAAGTCTACGGACGTCCTATGGCTGCTCTTGATCACTGAAGACGTATCTTCATAGATCCGACGCCTGATACGCCGGGTTCGAATTCAATCAAAGGCTTGCGTTTGCCCGAGCCCACGTCAACAACGCTTTCCCCAAACTCGGTCAAGTCTCAGCGCACAGCGCAAAATGAGCGAGCTTACGCGAGCAATAAAACTATCGACGTGAAAAGTGATAACCTGCTTGGACAACCTCAGCATACCTCCTCACCTGTAGTGGCCATACCTCTTCCACCACCTACGTTCGACCATGCTGAGTACATAGCGTTTCCCGATACAAAATCTGGGAAACGGAAGATCGAGGACACCAACAATACCTCTCGCAAACGCAAGTATGGGGTGTTTACAGAAGATGTCGAAGTCACAGTCCGAGTCGATAACCAGAAGCAGAAGTCCGACGAATGCCTGAGAACCCTACAGAACTTGATTGGAGACATCTTTGAAGCCGAAGACCAGTTACAACCGGATACTTCTGAGGCTTTATCGAAAGAGGCTTCTAAGTTCTTCGTGGCTGGGGATGTATCTGACCAGCCCAACGAAGCGACACTTGCGCCATGGGTTCATAGTAAGCTCGAAGCGTCCTTGCAGCAGGTCATCGCGTCGAGGAGGTTCGCAAAACTGCCCTTGGAGGATCTGGTACGTCTGCAAAATCTGTGTGAAGCACCTATAAGTTCAGCCGAATCAACAGATCTCACGATTGAGCCTGACGGGAGTGAGACCGATGTTGAAGATTGGCTTCGACGTATAAGGGTTGCTGAGGCGGGATTGAAGTCTGCAAGAACATTGCTCAGAACCATGGTCGGCGGACGTGAGGAAAAGCAATTATATTCGGAAGATCTACTTCAAAACGTCCTGAATGTTCTGAAAACCGTCATCGATTCCTGCATAGTCCCGGTTGTGGAGGCTCGAAGCACAGGGTCTAGCTCGCATATTTTCGTTAGGGCATCATCACAGCAAAAGCCCCTTTTACACCTGCTGTATCAAGCGAGCAAAGCTATGAGTTTACTTGCAGACTTATTGGCAAAGGTTGAGATAGCCGAGAGTGTTGTCACTACAGTCGAATTCCTTGTGGTAAAGCTTGTGTTCGTCGAAAACGCCCACGCCGATAAGGAGTCAGCCCTAGGGGTACAGAAGTTCGAGGCGTTTCGTCGAAAAGCCACAGATGTACTCACCAGGATATTCGCAAGATATGCAGATCAGCGTCAGAGCATTGTGGGTGAGATTCTAACCTCGCTGGAAAAGCTACCACAAAGTCGGCAAAGCGCAAGGCAATTCAAGCTCACCGATGGCAAGAACATCCAGCTTGTCTCAGCCCTCATAATGCAGCTGGTCCAAACCAGCGGGTCACCTATGGACGAGAGCAGTGGTAATAAGAAGAGAGAATTGCTCCGTACAACTGATGTGCCTTCGGATATTGAAACTGATGCGTCGGATAATGGGAAGGACGACGACAAACGCCATTCGCAAACAGCTAGACGTACCACTCACGACACCAAAGAAACCGCCGAGAAAGATCCAGAATCTGCTTTACATAGTCTCGCCGCCACAGCGCAGCCTCTTCACGAAAGCGCTTCAATTATCGCCGACTACATCATCACATTTTTCATTCAAAGGGCGCTCAGGTCTCCCAAAACGGGAGAACAACCTTATAGAAATCTTATGGACATCTTCACTGAAGATCTCCTCAATGTACTGAGCTCGACCGATTGGCCTGCTGCCGAACTACTACTTCGATGTCTGCTAGTTAAGACCATCAGTATTGCAGAATCTGCCAGTAGCACAGCGCAGGCGAAAGGCATGGCACTCGAAATGCTAGGCATGATGGGCTCTGCAATATCCGATGTTGCAAAGTATGTGCGACAACTTACAAAGACCGTGGACCACTGCGAATCCGCACTGAGCGACTTTCTCGTCCACCTTTCGGATGAATACTTTGATGGTAAACTCCAAGGGCAGGATCTATTCGGATGGGATGGACCCTATGCTGCGAATCTACAGTATCTGCACACGCGGGACATTGGCGATTCGCAAATCCGAAGCGCTCGCGGTTACTACTTGACGCAGTGGGCAATAGGTTTGTGTAATCATTCTCGCTCAAGCGACATGGACGGCAATGATGAGCACGACGTCTCCAACGCAAGATCTGTACAAGCCACCGCCAGACTACAGAGTCTGATGTCGGACTGTTCATGGCCTGAGGCGGATTAGTGAGACTCCACTGGTATATGGTCCCTCTTGGCTCGCTAACAAACCATAGTGACTTCGAGTTTGTTTCCACCATTCAGGCTCGTTTGGCATATGGCTTGACAATCTTGAACATGGGTTTCTGTAAAGCCTTCGAGCGCATCCTGAAGATCTTTCTAGATTCGATGAGCAGCGAACAGGTAATGGTCCGCAGTCGCAGTCTCAAAGGCGTTGTACAGATGCTGGAGAAAGATTCTTCGATTCTCGATCGTGGCGTCTATGTTACGCGTCTCATCCTCAAGTGCATTGGCGATCCCTCTTCGATGGTCCGAGATTCGGCATTGATGCTCGTGGGCAAATGTGTCATTATGAAGCCAGCGCTCGAGGACGATATGTGCAAATCTATACTCACCTGCACTAATGATGCTGCCATTGGAGTACGGAAACGATCCATGAGGTTATTGAAGGACATATATGCTCGGAACCCTAGAACGGATGTCAAGGCGGCCATTGCTGATAGCTTGTTGCAGCGGGCAACAGATGGCGATGAGAGTGTTTCCGAGCTGGCACGGCAAATGTTTGAGGAGATATGGCTTTCTCCCTTCTACAAAGTCGCTGCAGCAAGCGCCGACACGGTCGCCGAGAAGCTCGCGCTCAAGGAGCAAGTAGCACTCATTGTTCATTTAATAAAGCGAAGTGCGACAGCGATGCCAGTGTTGGAGTCGCTCTTACAGAGTTTACTATCGAACAGCTCCAGGAGTGCTCCCGCGAATTTCAGAGTCTGCAAGGCAATGGTCGCGGCGATGTTCGACGGTCTCATTCACCAAGAAGAATTGCCGCAAGGTCCCGGACAACAACATATTCTGAACACTCTAACTGTATTTGCTAAAGCTAATGCCAAGCTCTTCACCGCAGAGCAACTTCAACACCTCCAACCATACGTGGAACATCTTTCCAACGCCGACGACCTTCTTCTCTTCAGAGCTGTTGTGGTGATATTTCGCTATGTACTGCCGCATATCTCTTCTACCCTGGGCAGTTTCCTTGGCGATATTCAAACCGCGTTGCTCAAAAACCTTGCCAAGTTTGCAGAAGCGGAACTCAACGAGGTGGTTCCATGCCTCTGGACTATCAGCAATGCGCTAAAGAACATAGCAAAGCTGGTCAGAGCTTCCTGTTCGATATTTGCGGGCATTCTCCGGGAGCAAGACGTCACGTCCGCAGGTAAAGGTCCAGGAGCCGTTTTGATGCGGGTGAAGAATTATATGAGAATAGCAGGTTACATTGGCAAATATTGGGATCTGGAAAGTGAGCATGAGTCTTTCCGAGAGAAGTTTCCGTGGTGGAAGGGTAGCTCCGTTTCAGGCCTCATGGTCGAGCTCGTTACACCCTACTCCAGACGGAAGCAGCCGCATGAGATGCGCGCCATGGCGCTGGAAAGCATCGGGTTGATATGCCAGACATGGCCACAGCACTTGAGAGAAATACAAACCAAAACAGCCTTGCTGGATGTCTTTGAGGAAGGCGACGCTGAGTTCCAGAACATTGTGCTCTTGAACTTTAGAGACTTTTTCGTTCATCAAGAGCGACGCTGGGAGCGAAAAGCTGATACCGCAGAGCCAAGCGAACCCGACTCTGAATTACGAAGACTGCAACAAGCAATGGGTTCTGGCGATAATGATAGTGCGACTAGCACAATTGCGCAGCTGTTTCTCAAGCATATCCTTCGTATTGCCTTAGCCAGCCAAGATGCCTATGCATTAGCCGCTACAGAGGTTCTTGCTTCTATTAGCCGCCAAGGTCTAACTCACCCGAAAGAGTGTGGTCAAGCTCTTGTAGCGCTTGGAACGTCAACCAACAGAGTGATTGCAGATAAGGCTTTCAAGGAATATCGCCGACTGCACCAACAGTACGAGACCTACTTCGAGAAAGAGTACATGAAGGTTGTGCAAGAGGCATTTGTCTATCAACGGAATATTGTGAAAGATCCGCGCGGTGCTACGTCGAAGCCATATGTTGCGAAGCTTCACTCCCTGTTCGAGGTCATCAAGACAGGCAAGGGTAAATTTCAAAAGAAGTTTCTCAAGAATCTCTGCGCAAAAATCGATTTCGATCTCAGTAAGCTGGATGTGTCTGCCGAACCACCGGTACAGGTAGAGTTTGCCAGGTTCATAATCGAGAACCTAGCGTTCTTTGAGTATGGGCGGGTTGACGAACTGTTACACACCATCTCCTGTATGGAACGTGTCATCGCTGGAACTGGGGCTGGTGTTGCACACGCCATTGAGGCTGAGCTGTTGAAGGTAGACACAGGCACCAACGAAACTGAAAGCGGACACTTCACGGACTCGACAACGCTACAAAGTGAATCGGTTAGTCTCGGACGGTTAAAGCAGCTTGCGTCTGCGTCGGCAATTCTATCGATGTTGATGGCGGCGAGAAAGTTCCTTCAACGTGCTTACAGCCTCGGCCCAGGCCAACAACGCCGTGAAAGCAAGACCAAACTTCCGATCAAAGATCTCAACAAGGCACCTGTTAGAGTGAACAGCGTTACGGGTGACAAGCTGGAGGGGGAAACCTCGGAAATCATGACTGGTCTCTCAAGTCGTGATGCTATGATGCGTCAATGTAAGGAGTTTCATGAGCATCTAGCTATCGATGATGAAATCAAGGTTCCAAATGGTGACGCTGGGGAGGATCCGGGACGATTTGATTCACCCAGTCCTGGGTACGATGGAGCGTCACCGAAATCTCCAGGTAGGGAGCACAATGTGTCAAGGAGAAAGAATTCTAGGACGGCTGGGAGTGAAACGCCTAAGAAGCAGAGACAACGGCGATGATCACGTGTTGTTGGGAAGATAAACAGGGCAGCCAGTCGGGACAACGGAGACAACTGCTGTTCAGAAGAGATATAGCTAGCTCGACCTTGGGCAAAGCCTGGACCCTCATCGCGACTGTCGTTCGTACCACGGTGTTAGGGGTTGAGAACCGACATATTTTGCACTTAGCGAGGCGCTATTGGAGCTTTTTCAAGAATCTGGCAACGGAACAGGCTGGATCGCTCCTGGTATTGGGATGATTGGAGGTATCTGCTTTAGCATGAGAGAATACCCTTGGCTATGTCTTACGCATGGGCTCTGCAGCGTGTCTGATTGCTCTTCTGATCCATCCTGCAGTGAAGGATTTGATAGCTTTATGGACAATGTACATAGGGTACCATCTGTCTGATATGCAATCCGATACGCCATCAACGATGCTGTACCAATTCCCTGGAACAGTCTGAACGTGTTGTAAAAGGACTGCTTAATTTTGCATAGAGTAAGGTACGGTAGGGACGACATACGAAACTGTCAAGCGACCCGTTCTGGTCTGCCGTAACTACCCGTTCCTCTTAGACATGTGTACGTCAATGTTTATTTCTTTAGTGCTGGCATCTCCAAGTCACCTATAACCTCACCTAACACCGTACCTAAACCCATGTACGCCGACACATCTTCGCCGCCTATTCAATGCACAGAAGCAGCTCAATGCCGGTCTACTGATCTCCGCGTGCGCACAACGAATTGAGCGTCCTAGTAGCTCCTATGGGGAACTGCGTGTCATACAGGGCCGACCTACAATGATACCATCTTCATGCTTTCCGCGATCCGCGACAATTCCTGCTCGTTTCATTTCAGGAACGCCGTTGGCATATTCAGCTCCATCGCGAAGGCAATGGGCTCCGAAGCTTGCTAAGAATGCGTTCCGAACATATCATCCGCCAAGGCGAAGATGTCTGGCCATCGAGTCAATCCGCCGTCCCGATACAGCGCAAAAGCACCCACGCCTAAGTCACCTTTTCCGCTCAATATCTACAAAACCTCTACCTCAACAACGCGGCCCTGTCTTCCGCTTCTTCTACCGAGCCTTTGCGTATACCGGCGCGTTCATCCTTGTCAGTGGCGGTATCGTGCTGGCCTTCTTTATCTACGATGCCTCGACCTACCGTGAAGACCTCTCATACTCTGATATACCCGTTTCCGAGAAAGCGCTTAACCCGCGGCGAGGCGGACCCAAGAACCTGCCAATTGCCGAAGTGCTGGTGGACGATGATGACTCCCCGGACATGACTAGGCAGAAGGAGAAACCGAAGTTGGTAATTCTTGGGAGTGGATGGGGAAGCGTTGCGTTGTTGAAGACCCTCACCCATGGGGATTATCACGTTACGGTTGTCTCGCCTTGTCCCTACTTTCTATTCACGCCGATGCTACCTTCGGCCACGGTAGGCACGCTTGAGCTGAGGTCACTGGTCGAGCCGATCAGGCGTATCTTGCAAAGGGTTCGCGGGCACTACTTGCAGGCAGAGGCAGAAGAGGTGGAGTTCTCGGAGAAGCTAGTGGAAGTTTCGCGAACAGACTCGGACGGGGTCAAGAGGCATTTCTACCTACCTTACGATAAGTTGGTCATTGGTGTTGGTACGTTTTAGTTGTCCTTTGGACCGCAGAGTTCTCCTGACAGGGTTCTCCAGGCTCTATTTCCAATCCTCATGGTGTGAAAGGGCTCGAAAATTGTAACTTCCTCAAGTCCACAGATGACGCCCGCAAAATAAGAACAAGAATCTTGCAGAACCTCGAGAATGCGTGTTTACCGACCACAGCCGACGAAGAGCGGCGACGACTGCTGTCTTTTGTTGTCTGTGGTGGAGGACCGACCGGTGTGGAATTTGCGGCTGAGCTCTTTGACATGCTCAACGAAGATCTCGGGCGATCCTTTCCTAAGATCCTTAGGAACGAGATTTCGGTACATCTTATACAGAGCAGAGGTCACATTCTCAATACTTATGATGAGGCGCTCTCTAGGTATGCAGAGGCGCGATTCGCCCATGATCAAGTCGAGGTTCTCACAAACTCGAGAGTGAAAGAGGTTCGGCCAGATAAGATTCTCTTTACACAAAAGGATGAGCATGGGGAGACTGTAACCAAAGAATTGCCTATGGGCTTCTGTTTGTGGTCAACTGGGGTCTCCCAAAGCGAATTCTGCCAGCGCATCTCCACCAAACTGGAAGTGCAAACGAACAAACATGCAATTGAAACCGACTCACACCTTCGTCTCAATGGTACACCTCTTGGGGATGTGTACGCTATTGGTGACTGTTCGACTGTTCAGAACAATGTGGCTGATCATTTGGTCCACTTTCTCCGCAATCTTGCCTGGGAGAAAGGCAGGGATCCGGAGAACATGCATATCACCTTCAAGGAGTGGCAGGGCGTAGCTCAACGGGTGAAGAGACGCTTCCCGCAAGCCAGTGATCATCTCCGGCGACTCGATAGGTTATTCGAGCAGTACGATAAGGATAAGAGTGGGACACTCGATTTTGGCGAGCTTCGAGAACTCCTCCTCCAGATTGACTCCAAGTTGACCTCCCTTCCCGCCACGGGGCAGCGCGCTGATCAGCAAGGCCGATACCTTGGTCGCAAATTCAACAAGATGGCTCTGGCGGCCCCAGGCCTTCGCGCTAACGAGATCGACTATGGCGACCTCGATGAGGCCATCTACAAGGCATTCGAGTACAAACACCTCGGAAGTCTGGCGTACATCGGTAACGCGGCTGTGTTCGATATTAACGGTTTGAGTTTCTCGGGCGGACTATTAGCCGTCTACCTTTGGCGCAGTGTGTACTTCGCAGAGAGCGTCAGCCTGAGGACGAGGCTTCTGCTGGCCATGGACTGGAGCAAGAGGGCCCTATTCGGGAGAGGTGAGTCTAAATCTGGTACCCGAACAAAACGTAGGAGACATAGGTATGCTAATGCCGAGTGTAGATTTGGTAGCGTTTTGATGTTCACTACATTCCTGAAGGGCCAGATTCTCGTCGGACAACTCATTGGGCCACGTTTGCATCACAACCTCATCCCGTACTTGGTCAGGCTTTCTGGGAAGTGTGGAAGTGGGTTCATTCGATTTCTATAGAGCGTTAGAAGAATGACGATTTTATCTTACAGCGAGCAGCGTAAGGTCGTGAAAGGAATCAATAGCAGTAGCGTTATAATATGATTACATAGCACCCCATTCAACATAGCCTTCCAACCATGAGGGCTATGGTCATGTTGATCGACTTGTAATTTGTCGAAGCTACTCGTACTGGTATTCACATGCTCATGACAACCCCGGCTAGTTCCGTCGCAACAAACCCTTATTTACTGGACCTTTACGCACTGGATGCAGAGTACTTTATATCGTAGAGGGATATTCGAGATGAGACAAGTGCTATGGCCAAACGTCCGACAAGCACCAGACCATCCTTTCAAGATGACGGTGCAAAGCGACGAAATCTAGGGGAATCGACAGAAGTCCAGTCCGCAAGGCATTTACAGCAATTGTTGAGCTTCCAGCAAGATTCAAGGCTTCAGTCGAGACAAGGTACTGTACTCGCGGAGTGTTGTCTAGTTTCGAATACTTCTTACAAGCATTGACAGGTATTCAGATCTTCAAGGCTTTTCTCGACTCAATCGCATATAGCGAAGAGAGCCCGGAACGAAGCAGAAGCCTTACAGTCTTGAAAGATTTTCTCGAAGCTCAAAAGCCCCGGGACCAGGCTGGGCACTATCCAGTATACCTGCCAGACCTTTTTCAAACCTGGAGCTATGCTGCGCAGTCTAACAACGACTCTCTCCTTTCCGCTGTTCCTGCGGTGTTAGCTCTGCTCCTCAAAACGATCTCAAGCCGAATCGAGTTTAGAGAATACGGTACCAGGCTGTGTAGAACTATCTTGCAGCTTGAACAGCTCAAGCTTGTTGTCGGAGGGCTAACGTCGAACAAAGTCAAGGAACATGTCATCTCTCCCTGTGTGCGGCTCCTGACTGAGATCGTGTCCTACGATGGCGGGGTGCTTGCGCGAACTCTGTATGCACAGCGAGACTTTACATTCAAACGCTTGGACCTACTGCTTGGGTTTCGCAGAGTCTCCTCAGAAGGGTCTATGCAAGATCGCCACAAGCCTTCTATCAGGTACAATGCCGTACGTTATCTGCTTGCAAACTTGAAGTTCCAGGACCCGGCTGCAAAGAGCGATATCCTAAGCCAAGGGGGACTAATCAGAGCGCTGTTTAAAGATATAAAGGAGGAGTCCTCGGAAGTTATCACGGACATACTGGATAGTATCACTCGCTATGTTGTTCATGATGAGACTCTATCTAAGAACATAAAGAGCCGATTCCTGACAGATGCTATTCTGGGACGCATTGCCACGTTGTACGACTATGAAGCAGATCCAGAAGAGCTGCTCGACCGGGGGAAGCCTGTTGACAAGGCTGCGCATGAGTTCCTATTGCTGGCTTGCACCAGCGAAAAGCTCGGTGTCCTTGTTACGCAGTCTGGCTGGTATCCACCCCATACAGATATGGACGGTATCGTAGCTGCAGATACTAAAGGACTAGATTACATTGATCTTGGCTTAGAGTCCTTTGGTTCATCCGAAAAGTACCAAGAAAGGGTACCAGTACGGAACTCTACGCTATCATCTTTCCTCCAGGGTCTCCGTCCATACGCAAACATCCTGCAGAGTGAACTTGCGTTAGCTATATTCAAAGCAGCTCCAGAGCTTGTTGCCGACTATTTCCTCAAGAAGCGATCTTTTACTCTGGACCCTAAGCTCACCCCTACATGGCTGGGTTATTCAGCTTTTGTTTTCTCTACTGTACAGCTGTCGGTGCCAGAGTTTTATGGCCGCCACGATGGTTACGCGACAGAACCCCCACCGACTGCAATCGTCATTGAGAATATCATGCCACAGCCACTAACGCAGAAGGTCCTGAAACGATGCTTGAATCAGAAGGAGAAGCTCATCACATTCTTCGCCGTAAGACTACTGACCGTAGCTCTCGAGAAGCTCGAACAGGTTCTCCGAATGTTCCGTTCTGCCGGATCACACGCCGATATCTGGGAACGAGCATCCACTCGGCTTGTTGCTGAGTTTTGCCGGCGGTCACCTGGAATGAAAGATGTGATCGCTGTTTTCCGGGACGCAGCTGACAATAATGCCCAACAGCGGGAAGCTGTTGCAAAGCTGATGGTCTTGTATTACAAGATCGTACCACAAGTAGCTCTGGAGGAGAAGTTTGATATATCGCTTGCTCTCCTGAATGCCTTGAGCTGCATTGACGAGCGTACTCAAGGCGCCGATGAGAGTGACTTCCGGTTCCGCGAGCTTGGCCATCTGCTCCAGATTGCACATCAGTCACCTGAGATGCGATGGTGGCACAAGCCTGGTAGGCTTCCCTAACGATCATGGCAGACGTCTAACTAATGTGAAACAGAATCTCTTACTCTATCACCTTTTACCACTGTACTCAAACTGGTCGTCGAAAAGCCATCAGGAACGCCTCTTAAGCAAATCAAGGCATTGCTGCGTTCAATCTTGCAACGCAGTGCTGTTGTTCCCATTCAGAGCAGTTCGTCCTCACTAGTGGTCATAATAGCGAGCTTGCAAGGCCCAGAAACCCAGAGCTCTTCAGCCCGTGTGTTTGAGTTTCTTGACAAGTGCATCATCCGCTTTGTGCAAAAGTCTGTTAAGTACTACGAAGACTTGAACCTCCTGTCAAATCTGTGCACAGACATTGATACCCCATCCTGGACTGGGCAGATAAGCCCACTAGTCGCAGCTCTCCTAGAGCAATGGCCCTATGTCGTGAAGTCTGCTGAAGAGAGTGAGAAGCTAGAAATTGCGCAATGGTTAGCTCGCTACATCGGCTATACTAAACAGCTTGTTGGAGATGACACCTTGCTCGCTGCTGTCCGTGCCAAACTGGTCGGTCACGCTATGGATCGTAAATGCCTTGCAGTCTTGGAGAAGGCGTTTCAAGAACAGAGGAAAGATGGCTTTCCCGAAAACCAGCAGATCAGCATCCAACAATCTCCGCCTAAGAGCTTCAAAGAACATCCGCAGCCAACTGCGTTCAGTGCAGATGATGAGGAGATACTGCAAGGGCCTGAAGCAGAGGATGAGGATCATCCTGGCCTACGTCGCTGGATGCGAAAGGACGTTCAAGAAGCTATTGACGATGGTGATTTAGGTGAGCTTATTATCTGTGTCTGCTCCGAGCATAAGAACATCAGAAAGCAAGCCTTGATCAACATTGAAAAATTCATGGCGAAGCTGGAGGTACAATTCTAATCCACGTCAATCTCGAGAGAAAAGCTAATCTGACAAGGCATCTTCTTATGTCGAGTGGGAACAAGTATATATCCTACTGGGAGAATTCGTCGAGAGCACACGAGAGACCATCGCCGAGAAGGCGGTACTGTCCTTTGTGGGAGCCTTCACCTCACGTGCTCTACTTGTTCTTACAAATCCTTTGCACTTCTTGTATGGTAAGATGAACAGATACTTGAACAAGGGTCCCGCATGGAATATCTCGAAATTACCCTTTTATTGGTTGGACAGAGTACTCCTAAATCCGCCAGAGAATGATAACGCACACGAAGAGGAATTGGAATGGTTACTCGATACAATGATCGAAGGTCTCAAAACCAAAGAGGTGTGTAACACAGTCTATTGAGCGCGTGTAAGGGCATACCTAACGCTCGACAATCAGGATATGGGGCACTACCGGCGCTGCGGCGTATACGAACGCTTTCTGTCTCTGTACTCGTCTCCACATCTTCCGTCAGCTCTCCGAAAGAAGATCATACGCCTCGTCTATCGAGCCACATACGTTGATGGAAGTACGACCCTTTTGACTCGCGCTGGTATCCTAAGCTGGGCACAAGTCCAGATCGCGCTGAAGGACTCTAACACTGTCATATTCAAGTTGCTGTTGGAGCGGCTGTTTGAGACTTGCGATCATAATCGTATCGGAGACTGGAGTGGTGGGACCATATCAGATGCCGCGAGGAGCATCACCACTTTCCTGTGATTATTCAGAGCTTCTGGTGTTCTGATGGACCATAGAGGCAAGTGTATAGAAGTGTAAACCCTACCTTTGGAAGCGCCATTGGGTTGCTGCCAACCAAAGAAGTCCTATGTGATATGAAGGCAGCGTTTCTAGAAATCATCTGCCTACCTTATTCTTAAAAAAGAAGTAACATTTTCAGAGAACGCGAAGTTGGTGGGAATATTAGGCCTCCAGCAGGGTAGCAGTGGGCATCTTCATCTTCCCTCCAAACGGATAAACTTAGGACAACCACAATTTAAAGCGTACGACACACAATCTCCTACAGCCCGGTCTACCAAACATTTGCCAAAGCGATTCACATTTATACGCTCCTACCGTCAGATCTCGAAAGTGTGAATTATAAGCCCGTTCTACTTCGAAGATCACCACCTTACAGTTTCCACCGCTCTCGAACTCACTCCACTCGGCGCTGCGTCTGCCCTGTAATCTTCACAGTCTTAATACTTTAAGCATTACAGAGTCCCTCCAATGGCACAACGATATCAAGTAGATGAGCTCATGCGATTACGTGACTCGCCGCTGGTCTGCAAGCCTTCCGATCTACCTCCTACAGAACTGTGGATGGGGTACGACTTGAGCACTTAACCCGTACCTTACCTGAATTGACGTTGCTGCAGACCACCACCGGAGCAGACCAAGGCCCCGAGAAACAGTGGCGGGGCTACTCAGAAGTCTGTTCCACTCAGAGCAAAATCCGACGACTCTTCCAAACCGAACGATTCCTCCGCCAGAAGACCATCCTTATTCGAGACGAGGCACGCGTCACGAGTTTCAGCTTCAGGTAGTCCCATTTCCTGTTTAGATTGTGTTAAGACTCCGTCAGACTAACTCCTGGTACAGTCTCAGAGGATATTGTGCTAGGGCCTCCCAAAACATCTTTCGCCTCTGCGTCCGTATCTCGGAACCAATCCCAGCCACTAGACCCTACGGACAGACATACCACGAACAACCATGGTGATGACGCCTCAAGAAATGACCGATTCAATTTCCGGGAAAGGTTCCTCAAGGATAGAGAGCGAGGTGACAGAGAGGGAGACCGCCCGCGCGAGCAAAGGTCTGGTTTACTCCAAAGCCGACGAGGGCTGAAGGAGGATGGCGATAGCTGGAAAGGTGGAAGAATGAGGAAGGCTGGTGGGCAGGATGAAGGCGACTACGGTACACGACGCATTGGGGAGGATGAATTTCCGGACCGTGAACAGGAAAGGGACGGGCGCCATCGCCCACAGAAAGATCACGATCTGCCCCAATGGGATACTGAACGTGCGGCTGAGGTAGGACGGCAGGGATTCAGCAGGAATCGCACCGAAGCGCCTTGGTCGAGAGACGAAGAAGCGCCAAATGGTAGGGACCATAAGAACAGTAGAGACAACACAAGGGGCCGTGACTGGCGAGATAAAGACAAAGATCGAGGTAATTTTCATGTTGGTGATCGCGAGTGGACTAGAGGTGGGAAGGTGGAGCAAGATCCTGAGTGGATGGGTTCGCTCGAGGGTGAAGAGAAGAAACAGTCTCATACCCAAGAAGACTTTGAGCGGTGGAAAGAACGCATGAAGGCGAGTAGTACACCGGCAGAAGACAAGGCTAGCGCTCGACGGGAGGAGCAAATCGGCCGTCACGGTTCGACTTCTGGCGCATCGAAAGTCGAGCCATCCCCGAAGGAAGACGCACCGTTGGTCATGGACGCAACGTTGGATAAATTCTTCAGCCTCTGGGGAGATCCCAAAACAGACAGCCAAGCTATGCATGAGGAGAGCTTTGGTGGCATTGCAAGGAAAGACTCTGCGAAGGCAATAGCACCAAAATCGTCAAGATTTGTAGGCTTCTTCAACCCACAACCCGAGACTCCGAATCTGATTGAAACTACCGCACCTCCTGCAAAGCCTCCGACTGTATCACAGGACTCCTCCAATGAGGACAAGGAAGGTTTCCAGCGTATTTTGCAAATGCTGGGAGGCACAAATCCTATTTCTGGGAGAATCACTCCGCAAACCAATAGCTCACAAGCACCGCCACCCGAAACTAGAGACCAACAATCAAGATTGTTTACTTCCAAGCAGCCACCGGGCCGTAGACCAGATAATGAGCAGCATGCCATGGCACAAGATAGCAACTCAAGGAGTTCTCTGAAGGGCACGGTCCTGGAGAGCCTTCTTGGCGCGCAGTCTCCCCCCGAGGGCCTAATGCAGAACCGTGACAGCGAGTTCATACTCAAGCTCATGCAACAATCAAGGATAGGTGGGGTACCTAGTCAACCCCAGCAGTACCCTCGACGGAGTCTCCCGGGGAATGCGCCGGGCTTATTACCGTTTCCGGAGCTAATGGGAAGGCCTCAGGATGTCTCACAGAAGAAGATGCCTACTGGTCCGCCGTCAGGCATGTTCAACGATCCCTTGCTTGTGGACATGCAGCGGGCGGAACAGGGCAGTACAAGAGAGCTTCCAAAGCGGAAAGTCACTGGTGGCCACCCACCGATGTACTTTGACGATGCTTCTATGGCGCCATCATCAAGACGACAAGCCCAGAGCAACGCACAGAAAGGAGCACCGTCCGCGTTTGGATTACCGCGACCACCTGGCTTGGACCAGATGCCTTCAATCTGGCCCAGTCAGTCTGCCGCACCGCAGCAGCAAAGTCATGTCGCTCCACCGCCAGGCTTTCAAAATCCTTCTCGTGATCCCAACCTTTTCCCACCCGGGTTGATCCCCAACCTAGCTAACCCCTCTGTTCTGAACGAACGAGGACAATACCCGAGAGTGAGTGGAACCGGGCAGATGAACCTGGGCATGCCCCCGCCGGGCCTCATGGGAGTCAATGGACCTCCTCCGGGGTTTCCTCCCTTGTCTTTCAATCCAGACGGTATGATGGGGATGCCTGGTCCCAACCACTACGGTGGGCCGCAAAGACCTCCTTTCGACTTCTACGGTGACGGTGGTCCTCTCGGGCCGAATGGGCGGGGAGCACCGCAAGGCCAGTTCAAACGGTGAAGTCTTGTCCATAAGAGGCCGAATTTAGGGACGAGGAGGGCTCTCCAGCACTGGTCGTGGCTAGTGAGTGGACGACAGGTCCCGGGACAGGGCTGTCTCTATGTTAATGTCATATGCCAATGTTTCCTCTTACCTACGATGCCAAGCGTTGCTGGTACAGCGCGCAGCTTTACGTCCTTGTGAGTAGTTTAGCAATTACGATATACTCATGTCTATGATCACTCATCTTAATCACGTCGACCATTTCCATTTACTCATATGTGGAAGCATTCTTATATACTCGACCGTGGGTTATTTATGGTAGATGAGCGGACACCACAAGGTTGTCAAATACTCGTCAACCCCAGCAGAGGGTGTGCTGCGATAGCCCTTACGCATGTGTTATGATGGACTGAATTGCATGTGCTATTTAGGTACGGTTTCACAGACGTGCAATGAGGGTACCTTGGCATGCGTGCTTCACTCAAAACTTGGTCCTCTATGATAGCTTCTTCGTCCTCACTGTTCGGGAGTCATTTGATCCGAGCTTTGCGGCAAACTTAGGGCTTGGACGCCATATTCGGCCCCAGCCACAACAGGTCATCATCCGAAGTACCTTACCTGTTCAATTTGTATCTACGAATACCTACATGTACTCTCCCCACTTGACACACACCACACCTTCACTGACACAGCCAGACCATCTCCGGATGCGAAGCCTTCTATCCTATACCTGACACCACGCAGAGAAGCACAATTTGCCCAGTTGATCCCTGTGTGACCTTTGGTTCTGTCGTCTAAAATATCAGTCACCCAGGGATACACTGCCTCGACGGTCAAAGCCTCTTCTTCCGGTGGCTGTTGCGGTGACAAGGTGAGTTGCTGTACTCTTCCACATATGGACGGACAGTACAGCCCAAACTTACCCACCTTGCAGCTCCGGCATCATCATGACTCCCTCACATGCGCATAGTAGCGAGCTTTTCCGCTCCTGCGATCTGCCACCAGAGTTTTAGAGCATGGCATATTGACGTCTACTTGTCAAGGATAAGAACATCACCACGATAGCGTTAGATAGGTACGTCTACTGCGACCCAGCATACATATACTACGAGCCCCTGAGATATCCAACCGACAGAGAGCCAATCATCCAACGAGCTATATTACTTACAAACCACAGAATGTGAGCGGAAGCAATTCCATTATCTCATGGCGAAGATAGCGTCCATGTCCTCGTCCGACCAGGTTGGGTCTCAAATCCAGATAGGTTTTGTGCACGCACGGATCTCAGGCGCAGTGGCTTTCAGACTCACGTTTGCTTTCCCCTGGTCAGGAAATTGTACGCGCGAGTGTATGTTTCAAATATCGAGAGTCCCAATCAGAAGAAACGAATCGAGAATGCAAGAGTCGCGGTCGAGTTCTTCGTGCTCGGAGTTTGATTGATCGGAAGCCGCTGGATGTTCTCAAGTTATCATCCCTGTACGGCGGTTCTCCAGGGTTAGGGCAAGACGTTTTGCGAGAGAGTGATGGAAAGCTCTGAGTCTACTTTAGGTTCTTGACCGTCGTGAAGTTAAGCCGACATGATTCTCTCTGATACTGCTCCTTAATGAGCAATATCGACCAGTCAGAAGGGGGTGATCGTTGTGCTATGAAAAGCTGATGTCAGATCAGCTCTCATGTGACATCTTGTCTCTCCGTCTGAAGCGACTTGGCGGCGAGAGATGCTGTTGATCATCCATGTATCACGCCACATCAAAGCCCTAGTAAGCGTAGGTGATTGATATACTCTTCTTGTATTTGTTCTCAAATGTCAAGACACAACAGACTGCCTCTTACCTCTTGACGATCATGATCTACTTCTTCTAAAATCTATGATCCACAACTGAGTAAAGCCTCAAGGTACAAGTATGGAGAATCGTAGCCACGACGTATGGTTATTGAGCAAGTGCAATATTCTTCTCCACATCTTCTACATGGATCTATGTTGAGGACGCTGGTGCCAAGATCCCACCCAAGAAGCAAACGAGTACGCCACATTCGACCGTGCATGCTTAGAAAGGAAGCTGATGTACAAGTAAGAGAAGCGTCAACCCCAGGTGCCACCTCCGCCGCCCCTGCCTTGCCTCTTCTGCGCCGACAAGCGCCAGTCGTCCTCGCCTGCGAACCTGTTATACAGCGGCTGGATCCTCTCGGCCTTTTTCCGCTTCGACAAGCGGTCCGAGGCCGCGACCTTGAAGAACGTCGGCGCTGCGTCGACGAGCCACTGCCACGAACGTTAGCCCTCCGAATGACGCCTTGTCATCGACGTCGACCACAGGGAGGGGAAAGCGGGCCAAAATACCTTTGGTTCGATGCCCGTCGTACAGTGCATGTACTCCTTCGTGGTCAGCACCAGGGTGTGGAAAATCACGTGTTCGGCCGGTTTCCCGAATAGCGCCGAACTCGGGTGCATGTACACCGGAGTGCCCTCGATGAGCGTTTTGTACCCTTCCTGCGGGTCTTTGCGGGCTGCGTTGCGGAAAAAGCCCGAGCATAGGGCTTGCCGCACTCTCATGGTGTTGCGGCCGCACGAGACGACCTGGTGCTTGTAGCGCTCCATGATGCTGACGAGCTGTTGCCGCACGTCCTGCGCACGCCGCATCTGGCGGGCTTGGATGAAGTTTTCGAAGCACCACGGGTTCGAGAACTTGTTCTGCTTCCAACCGTTGTAGACGTTGAGAAGGGTGAGGTGGTCGCCGTGAGGGTCGTGGAACTTGGCCTTCTTTTGATCGGCTTGTTGCTGCTTTTCTTTGGGACGGTAGAAGACGGTCTGGACGGACAGCATGGCGACGATGCTGAGGATCTCGTCGGAACAGCCCATGTCAACGGACGCGATGAGTACCTTGGCCAGCGCCGGTTCCATTGGGAAATCGGCCATTTTGCGACCCAAGCGTGTGAGCAACCCTTCGTCGTCCAGGGCAGACAAAGCATAGAGTTCTTCCAGCGCTGTGAGCATGGTATTGGTGGGTGGAGGATCCATAAAATCAAAGTGAAGCAGATCGTTGATCCCCATGGCTTTGAGCATGAGGATAGTGTGGGACAAGTTTTGCCGCTGTATTTCCGGGATAGACGTCGGCAGCATTTCCGACTGAAACGCCGCCTCGGTATAGAGTCTAAAGCATTTGCCAGGACCCGTCCTTCCTGCACGTCCAGCACGTTGTTTGGCTTGGGCTTGCGAGATTGGCGTTACCACCAGCGAGTCCATACCTAGCTTTGGATCATAAGCATTCTGCTTGACAAAACCAGGGTCGATGACGTAGTAAATCTGATCTATGGTGATTGACGTTTCCGCAATATTCGTAGCAATGACAACTTTCCTACTACCTGGCGGTGCCGGATCAAAGATCTTGCTCTGCATCTCACTTGGCAGTGCCGAATAGACGGGTAAAATTATAAGCTCCGGGACGCTGGGCCCCAGTGCTTTCATCCGCTCGTAGAGAATCTCGCAGCTAGTGTCAATCTCCTCCTGACCGGTCAAGAAGAGCAAGATGTCACCAGACGGCTCTGTAAGATGGATTTGCATGACAGTAACAAGTGCAGAATCGAGGTAGTCGGATTCAGGCTCCCGTGAGTACATAATCTCGACAGGATACGTTCGACCAGGGATGGTGAATATAGGACATTTGTTGAAGTACTCCGAAAACTTGTCTGCATCCAAGGTGGCGGAGGTGACTATCAACTTGAGATCCGGTCTCCTTTTGAGCGTCTTCTTTAGTAAACCGAACAGAACGTCCGTGGCGATCGTCCTTTCGTGCGCTTCATCCAGCATGATGACGGAGTAACGATTTAGGTTTGGATCAAGAAGGACTTCTCTTTGGAGCATACCGTCCGTCATATACTTGATCTTCGTTTCTGGACTGGTACAATCTTCAAAGCGGATTGTATATCCGACCTCAGCACCCAGTCTGCACCCTACTTCTTCTGATACGCGCTTCGCAACTGACATGGCGGCGACCCGACGCGGCTGCGTACACCCAATCATGCCGTTGTTAGTGAAGCCGCCCTCGGCAAGATACTGTGTCAATTGTGTGGTTTTTCCAGACCCGGTATCACCAACAACAATCAAGAGTTGGTTCTCCTTGACGGCATTGAGGAGCTGTTTGCGGAACTTGTATACTGGCAAGCTCTCACGTTGCTGTTTTATGGTCATTGATGTTCTTTTACCAAATGACTGGTCCTTGCTCTGCGTAGCGCGCTTCCACTCCGGCATCAATTCGTTTCCTTTGTTGCTTTGCGCGTTTCGTAAGTCACTGGCGAATTTGCGTTGATCCGGCGCAGTCATCGGGTCTTGCCATTGAGCATTGAGATCGACCTGTGAAGCCTCCTCAGCAGCCTTGTCCCGTGCCTCTGACTGCCGTAGATCACGTCGTTCCTTTGCGAGAGATGTCCCTGCCATTGCGGCGCGATTGAGTGACCCGTCGGGTGCCTTCACTACTCGGATTGGCGAGAGTTCAAGAGACTGTTTCGTCTGACCCGCCAAGAACGGCGGTTCCTCATCCCGAACTTCAATGTCGACGTCTTCCTCCTCCTCGAAATCACCATCTCCGGTCAGTGTCGCGTGGTATTCTTCGTCTACATCCGGATAGTCGAGTGCCGATATGGCGCCCGACGCAATAAGCTGCTTGATCTCCCATCTTTCTGGCGAGGTCATTCGCTTTTTATTCCTCATCGGCCGTCCGTTCATGTCCCCCTCGATCACTGGCACATCCGAAGTCAGGCTACCATACCGACCGTTTCCGTTACTTGAAGAGCCCGTCCCATCCAAACGCTCAATGTTCGCACCGGACGCTATTCTTTTCTGCGGGACAAGATCTCGTCCGGTAACTTGATCGACCTCCTTCATCGATAGACCTATCCGAGTGCCTTGGATACTGGCAATCTTGACCTTGACCGGCTGATTTCGAGATACGAGATCAGACGGATGGTTGACGCGCGCCCCCTCTTGCATCGCCGAAACGTGTACCAAGCCGTCAGCTTTACCCTTGATTCCTTGTAAATTGACAAAAGCTCCGAAATCTTTGACTCCAGTTACTCGGCCATCGTATATCTTATGCAGTATAGGCTCATCGTCAATCTCAGGCGTGGGGGGCCGCTTGAAGTAGTCACGGTCGTCAACCTTATTTTTATGTGCGCTGCTTCTGTAAGAATCCCGGCGACCCCTATGCTGGTTACCGGGTCTTGATCTCGACCGTGACCGGTCCCTGTCCCTTTTCCTTCGACCGCGCCTGGCTTGATCATCCACATCCGGGCTACGGCTCCTTTTCCTCCCGTTGGCACTGCCGTTCGCCAACTTTGCCTTGCCAGCTAACCCCTCCAACATGGCGAAAGTATCATCCAATGATCCCATCTTCGCCTCAAGCTCCGGGTGTGTTGGCGCAGGGTGGGGCTCTTCTTCCCATGACTGCTCCTTGTCCGGTACAGCAAGCCCCTTGAAGATCCTTGTTTTTCGTTCCACATCATTGACCGTGTTTGTCCCATCTTCACCACCTTGCTGTGTGACGCCGTTGCCATTTCTACTGCCCTTATACTTCGGATGCATTGCCAAGATCAAGCGGTCCACGCTGTCGATTAGACTCTGCGGGAAATCCGCGCCCATGGCCTCCAACTTCGCTCTGAACTCGGGTAAGGATCCGCATTGCGAGTGTTGATCTATGACAAACTCTGCGAGGGTCTTGTCGTTTATACCGAGATGATTCTGCAGTTCAGACGTGACTTTGGAGACCAGAGAGAGAAGCTCAAGGGACGCAAGGTCGTCCATGGTGAGGTACCGGGGTGAAGAAGCTGAAGAAGCCCTTGTACCTAAGAGCAGAACTTGTTAACTTACCATGTCGCTCTTAGGTTACCCGGTACATTATCACCTTACGCCACATGAATTCGTCGGGACTTTGTTTTTCCGTTTTTCCGTTTTTTCGTTTCCGCGTAAGGGAGGCAAGGCCGGCAGAGACAGACATAAAGTAGATACCAAGGTACGTAGCCTCTGGCTTGTCTGAGGAGATACATTTTTATTTATTGTTCAAACAGTGCTTAAGGCACCCGGAGTAATGTACTGTAGACGATTGCTATTGCCCCTAGATACTTAGAGGCCGGCACACAATTGCATTGCCATTGCCATTGCCAAATCACAGACGCCTGACGCTGTGCAACTTCAGTGAGTAGATTCCGAGTCTTATTCGACGAGAATACGACCTAACCTCACGTGTGTGGTGCTCAGCTTCAACCTACCTGCAGATAAAGGTTGTATAACGGTCATTCAACTTCAGCCTTTATTCGGCATGAGTGTTGTCGGTAATGATTTCCTCAGTGAGCCCGACATCTGTAGAACTTTTTGACCATTTTCGAGCCTGAATATCATAGCTCGCAGCCAGGAAAAGGACTCCTTTCGCCGGGCACATGTTCCAAATGGGGTCTTCAGGACTCCCAGAAGGGAAGTTGTCCTCCTTCTCGCACACGATATGACACTTCATGTTTGACGTGCGTTTCGAGAACAGGCAATAACTTCCACTCTTGTGTATGATCAGCATACTTGAAGTATACTCCGTGGCGTGGAAGCTTTGAAAGTCTCACTTGCCAGAAATGGCGAGTCTCAACACCCCCAACCCGCCGTGTCCCTCAACCTGTGATTGAGCTTGGGTAGACTCCTTGGTAGGATTCGACATGGGAACTCCACGACCATCGTGTTCTATATCTCAATACCATAATGCCTGACGCTGGTACTTTGTACCTTGGCAGGCTGTCGTATAGCTGGACTCGGCGGTGATCAATATATGTGTGGCAGCGACTCTTCGAAAACCATCCTCGCTGAAGAATCTCCTTGCTAAGCTGACCTCATAGGCGCTTCTCCAGACCAGAGCGCCAAGGGTACTTAGGTACCGTCAAGTAGGTAGGGCAATGCCTCGCCGGTTAATTAAGCCGCTGTGGCTGCGTGTGTCTCATCAGTTGCTTTCGCGTCGTCCACTGCAATGGCGAGAGGAATATCAGCCCACGGTATTTGTCCAGTGTCGTCATTCACAGCGGATTTGGGGAATTCCCTAGCCGCAAATAGCTTCCTCTTCAGGTCCTTGATCATTGACCGCTGTCTGACGACCTTGAGTTTTTGCCTGATCTTCTCGTCGTGTGCGTAATCTGCGAGAACCTTGTCGATCCGCTCCTCCACCAATTCCTTCACGTAGCGTGCCAAGGCTCTACTGGTGAAAACGCCGGCAAATCTGTAGCTTAGCCACAGATATAACACCAACGCTTTGTGCACGCTCTCCAGCTGTTGCAAGTAGCTTTTCTCGGCCGATACCTGCTCGTCCAAGACTTCTAACTTCACCTCCAGTATGTCGAGGAGCGCCCCACCACACTGCTGATCGATACATTTGGTGAAAGCTGTGAGAACCTCGGTTAAACCCCGGTCTCGGAGTGAAGTAGGCGACGCACATATGGCCAGTCGGTCCGAGATGGTGAGATTTTTGAAAGGTTGGATGACGTCAGCAATCTCAAGCTGGTCTCTGAGCGCGCAGAGATGAAACCTAGGACTCAGTCGGGATATTTCGTGGAGCCTGAGTAAGATATAGCTAAAAGGAGTGTCCTGGGGAAAATACGTTGCGAACCGTTGTAGTATGCTAGCCGGTGGGAATATACCGGCTGTGGTAATCGGCAGGGCTTCGCTCTGCATTGCCGTCTGTATGAGAGGAAGATCTGCTATTTCTAGGGAAGTAACTAATCCCAAATTCTTGCCAGACGTGTCAGACTCCTCGGCGTCATCATCTCGTTTCGAGACGGATGCTGATTTCGCGACATTCTGCGCAGCGGTACGAAATCGACCTGCTCTTCCACCGATTTGCTTGATATCGGAGATCTGCAGCTCCTTGAAAGCCATGCCATCGTGCTTCATTACTGTTTCAAATATGATCCGTTTAATACTCCTGTAAGTTCCGTTAGTACTAGCTGAGACACGTCAGAAGGGGAACAGACAGATTAAGGCCCATGCCGATGGCATCACTGGCCACCAGTATGTCGTAATCGTTGTCAGGATCGTTGAATAGTTTAGCTTGTTGCGCCCTCGTTTCCGGAGGTAAGCTGCCGTAAACTACGGCTACCCTCTTGCCGGTGGCTTGTTCGACCTCACGCCTCAATGCGTGGATACCCAGCCTTGAGAAGGCCACCAAGCAGTCGCCTTTTCGTAGCTTCCTAAGATCGCCGTTCAGGCTTGTTGTCATCGCTCGTAATGGGCTTAAACGTTGATATTGATGTATCACGAGCTTGTCGCCCATCATGGCGGCCAGTTCCCGGATTAGAGGCACAGCCCTCTCCTCACCACACAAATGCAATTCCTTTGCTTTGAGACCCAGAAGAGCTTGCGTCCATGCCCAGCCGCGCTCAACGCTACCAATCATCTGGATCTCGTCAATCACAGCGACCTCAAGATCGTCGTTGAGAGGAACCATCTCCACCGTGCAACTAGCCATTTTCGCTGACTTTCCTTCTGCTAAATCTTCTGCTAACTTACGGTCGTCTCCGGTGAAAAGGTTACATGGCTTTCCGTTGGCGTTCAGTCTGGTGTACACCTCATGAGCTAGAAGGCGCAAAGGCCCTGCATATACGCCCCGCTCTGCTTGTTCCAGCCGTTTCAAGGCATGATATGTTTTCCCCGAGTTGGTAGGCCCTACGTGAAGATGCAAAGTTCGCTGTACCGTCCTGGTCCCGGGGTACCATTCCATAGGGTAACGCAAATCCGCAAGCTTGGACTGATTCGATAGGTCTGACTTGGTAAACCGCGAGCTGGTGACATGACCATAGAAGGCATATTTTAACTGCGCTATAAGACCTTGCTCTCCCTTATCGAGAAATGCTTGTCGTAAAACCCGAAACGTTGAGCCCATACGTTCGAAAAAGGAGCTCCTGACGGCAGTTTGGAAGTCTTTGAAATGTTGGTCGAATGAACCCTTGTTGAGTCCCAAGGCTTCAAGTATTGGCGAATCGAGCAATTCAAGATACAGGCCTGAAGTTCTTTCCGTGATGAGCTTCTTCAAGTCGGAGTGTTTAGTCATTCCGCGCAGATTGGCCTGCTTCAACTTCTGCCGTGCGCCTGGTGGAAACCTCTGAATCCCAGAACGTGATTGGCCAGATAGCTGTGATTATCGCAAAAGTAAGCCTCCGCAACTCTAGCTGGGGCAGACCCACCTACATGTCCTGATGGTTTGATCGGCATCCGGCGAATTGTTGCAGGTTTTCGGAAAGTGCGCGCATGTAATATCGACGCTTGCCTCCCACTCTGTGAGGTGGGAAGCCATTTTGCAGATCTGAAGATACAAAAGACACAAGGCCGACGCCGACCCTCGGCTGCTAACATGCCAATACCAGTAAAGAGCGGAGTTATACTTTGAGATGAATGATAAGCCGAGGACTCGAGATCTACCTGATATAGAGTCAAATTGTGCTGCGATGTAACAACGGTTGAAGAGTCCTAAGAGAGATTTTGGGCTTGCTGATACGAAGGCTACGGTACAGCGGATCCTACAAAGTTGGCTCCAGCACTCACACAACTTTTTTTTTGAAACTTCTTCAAAATCAAAGCTCAAACAACAGCATTTTGATGTTAAAATCACAACTAAACACTTATTTCTATAAATCTGAATAGACAGAATTATTATGAATATATATTTTTATCATCTGTACAAAATTTATGAGTAACTATAGTGAAATAACAATGCTATCAACTTAATTAAATACTTTTGTTAGATATATAACCCACGATAGCTGTGCTATTAGTGTGGTGCCACCTTTTAACAGGTTATGAGCCCGGGTTGGCGTAATGGTATTGAACATGCGTTGGCTGCCTTACCCGCGTAAGCCCAAGGTTATGAGTTCGAACCATGTTGCGTGCGCATTCTTTCCGCCCGTGAGAAGCTGGGTAAGCGACGTATGAGCGTGCCGGCCGATCGCGG
>JAABUY010001224.1_pt1 | contig 36001 bp, 44 predicted proteins | sample 5560271 | NCBI WGS metagenome assembly JAABUY01 (sample SAMN10711886, study PRJNA513374) | rock metagenome | isolation source: Antarctica rocks | place: Antarctica: Victoria Land, University Valley
TGGGCTGCCTATCACAATAGCATCAATAAAATGGGTTCAGAATGATAGTTCTATTGTTTCTATTGTTCCTATTGGTAGAATAAGCGAATACGCTAATTAATCCACCCGACAGCAGCCAAAGGGATACCTGAGTTAGGCAAATTCAAAATATTGACCCGAGGTTGAAATGTTTTTGAACATACCTTATGTTTCGCATATGCAAGTTTTTCTTTCGTCCCCAAAAGTATATTAAGTACTCGTAACCATCGGCATCGTTTACTTAGTTAAATGCAGATACCCATATTCTCTCCAAGAATATGCATCTCTATCTTAATCACGTAGGTAGTTGGAAAGTTGTGGAGCTGATACTATGTCCTTGTTAAGTTTTAAATTATACTAGCCTCGCTTTAATGAGTTCACAAGTCTACTTCTACCTCTGCCACGTCAAATTTTCAATCTCGGTGGCGTGTCATCACCTTGTCTCCAAACATTGCCAGCATCACCTCCAAGGGCAAATCCATCAAGCACAAGCATATCAACAATATGGGTGGCGTAAACAAGAGACAGACCTCCTCTGAGAACATGAACCCTCCACTGCCAGGAACGAGCTTGAGTGATCGACAAACACGCAAAGCTACAGGTCAAACTGCTAGCCTAGCTCACAAAGAGTGGTTGGCTGAAGTCAAGAGAGTTGAGTCATGCAGCTCATTGACTCATGACGGTGACCATGATTTTACTCCCATCTTCGAGTACAAGCCGGAGAAGAAAGAGGAGCAATGTTTTCTGGTCTGCAAAGGAGACAAAAGTCGCTCCAAATGAAGCTCAAGGTAATTTCCAGATTCTCAAGCTGTCTACCATGGCTAATAATCCACAAGGTCACTACCGTATTAGCTGACCCATCACCCATAATCCTTCAACGCTTCCATTTACCCGATGAAGCCAACCTTGTCGGTATACGCTTGTACGATGAGTCCAGAAACATGGAAGTCCGCCTAGATCCCAAGCCTACAAGCTTAGGCGAAGGCAAGGGCAAGGCAAAAGCCGGTGAGGGTCACTATTGGTCTCTATGTTTTACAGGCCAAACAGAAAACGAGCTCAAACGGTTCAAGGCAATGTTGCGAAGGATGGAGTCAACCACCTTGAATATGCCCGATGCCTGATTTAATTATCGCAACCATTTCGCTCATCGTCCAGAGTCATTTTCTATCGGTGGAACTCCTGATGTTGTCGAGGGCGTCATTGTTGAACGTCTTCCTGGTGGATACACTGTGCGCTTTGACAAACACCTTGTCATGCCTGCTTTCTTGCGAGCGCTTGATCATGAGGCTGAAGATACTGTGCGAACTGATGCACCTGAAGCTTCAAATGACCTAGATACGAATGTGCTCGTCGCACGATCAATGGCGGCTCTATCAGGAGCGTTTTACACTTTCACCAGTCTCGATGCTCGGCAAGAAGATGGAACAAGCAAGAAGTCCCAGTCTGAGGCTATAAAGAGGAAGGCGAACCTTAAAAGACGCCGTGAAAAGCGAGCACAAGCATTGGTTGAAGAACGAGACGGCTCGTCGTCTAGATCTTCACCTAAACAGCAAAGCAAATCCTCTACGGGGTTGCCAGATCTGATGATGCTTCTGGATCAGTCGATTCCAAAAACGAATGATCTATCAACAGCATTTTTGAAGAAAAGACAGACCGGGAGGGGAAGACCTAGTATAAAGTCGACTAGGAAGGTTGGAAACCTACCTGGGAACCTGTGGGGAACCTCTTTGCTGAGTCTATTGCGGTATTCCGTCAAGGAAATAAACCGCAGAAGCGCAAACGAAAGCTTGAATGCCCTCATGGCCGTGGCGGTCATCGTTAGACTTTGTTTAATGTTCAAACAGCAGTATAGGTAGTCAATACAACTATCCCACTACCCAAGTGATGCATGTTCATCGTGTATTTTCGTGAATCACTCATATTTTTCGAGAAGCAACACGCACATCTTCGGATCTATCACATTCACACCCCTCAGTCCCTACTATTTCTCTTCGAGGTTTAAAAGAAGGTTCGAATTGATAAAGTATGGCGGTGCAGTACAAGATGTCATAGATCACCTTAGACCGACGACTTTTAACGGAAGGTCAGACGGTCGGTCGCATGGCTTCAAGCTATGTATTTTCCGCGACTAGAAAAAGAAATCGAGTTTCAAGGAAGCTTTGTAACGCAGTTAACGAAGAGACATTTGTCGTTGGGGTAGAATGCCGTACAATACCTCGAGTAGTGCTCGAATCAATGGGCTGATCCGGCTCAGCTAGCTAGACCTAGTGGGGTTTGTAAGTATGCAGTGGCCTTCTGATGATGCATAATGAGTGTAAAAGCATGTAGATTCTAAGGTAGCTATGAAGGGTGAAGGTATGTATGTACTGTATTACAGGATAGCCGAATTCGGCTATATATCCAACCTTGGCACTTGCTATTCCAATCCCATGCTCTTCGTCCACGCGACGAGGCCATTTCGGCATGCCGGTTGCTCTTTTCTTACTGATAGGATTTGAAAATTCGATTGATTAGCTGGAGCGCAGGTGCAGGACTGGGCAAGCAGTACCTCATCTTTTTGGTGGGAAGCTCTCGCCTGAGGAAGAAAAGAAAAGGAAATTAGAAAGCGATTGAGAAACAGCGGGCTCTGATAAGCTGACGAGCATTCAGGAATGAACAAGACACGGTTTTTGCTCACGCACAGTACCGATCGAGGTGTTTAAGTTGATCTATTGTGATGCCCCTAAAGTACAAATCGTAACATCTTTTGGGGCCTCGAAAATTCCATATCTCATAATGTGAAAGAAATAACCGGACATGCTCTGGTCTAGCTCATTCATCAACAAGGTCGTCAGGGTAGCTGATACGGTTTTCGACATTCGACCATGCCGTATTCAACCACAATAAGTAAAGGCCGGACATCCGGCTGCAGTTCCATATACGTTACCAGAAACGCCGGCGACTTGTAATATGGCACCAACGATTCCTCCCATCCCTTCACCAGCAATGAATCCCGCTGCAATGGCGTAGCAATACATTCCGTACGCCATTGGGTAATTCCTTTGCCACAGAAATGCAACTGAAGATCCAACCGCCATAGCTGAGGGGTATGTGGTGGTGTTGAGGATAAAAGCGATTCCAATTGCATTCAGGTTTGGAACCCACACATGTTTCTCAACGGGGACAAAGCGATATTTGACAACCGTAATAGTTACGGCCAGGATACCAAAAGCAATGGACGTGTAGCCAGAAGACGGCGGTATTGGAAGAGTTGGGCTGGTGACTGCTATCGCAATTGCTCTCCAAGCGCCAACGTCAGGGGCAGGGAAGCTACAGTGAGCTTGTCCTGAGAGGCTGTTGATGCAAGGGTAGGCTGCTGAGAATAGAATGTACATTCCAACGCTCATAAAGATCGAGACCAGCGCGCCTATCATTTGTGCGTAAAATTGAACAACGGGAGCTGCTCTTAATAGGTGCGTGGTTTTGAGGTCACCGAGCATATCTGCTGATTGTTCCGATGCGCCCAAAGCCAGCATGCCGCCGGCCAGGTTGAGCATTTGGGCATCTTTGACAGGGTATTTACCATGGGTAGCACCTCCAATGACCAGTTGACTGGCATTTCCGATAGCTGTGACGGGCGTGATATTAGTTCGACCGCTACTTTCGGCTCCAATGAAACTGAGGATGAATGCGAAGACTATCGACAGTATTGTGACGCCAACATTCTGCCCGTATTGGAGACCAAGCACGAGGCACGTGAAAAAGGCGCTCACCACGAGGCCTCCAGTCCAAAGCCACCATGGTACTTGCTCGTGCTTCGGAGCTGGGTCGTAAATGAGATCCTTCTCATCAATCTCTGCTTTGCGGAAGTATTTGAAGCGCGGTGCCAAGGCCTGAACAAGCGCGGCCCAGAGTGTCTTATAATTAGCGCCGAGCTCTGCAAATGATGCACATAACAGTAACATCGTGCCAGGCCTGGGAATAGAAGAGTTAGATTGATCTAGTCAATCTTTGGAAGCTACTTACCAAATAAGCCAGTACCGAGGAGTTGGTTTGTTGATAGGATCTTCCAAAACCATGCCCATGTAATTCATGTAACCAGGATATTGATCAGAAACAGCAACACCAAATGCTTTACCTGTGGCGACTAGAGCAGGGCCAACAACGCCCCAGGCCAGTACAGAGCCGCCAAAAAAGGACCAAGAAGCGTTAAGACCTGTCAGCATACCCACACCTATAAATGCCGGGGTGAACTCCCACACCCAGTTCCAATTTTCGACAGTGATCATTCTTTTGAAATTCCAAACCCTGTACAGCGCCCAGCCCCAGTGCCAGTCCCATAGTACACCTGGCGCGTACTCAGAGACGACACGAAGTGTGATGGCACAAATGAAGGCGATGATCAAGGCTTTGGTCTTCTTACGAGCATTTGCTTCCGCGTTCCGACCAACGTGTAAAGACCTTATGGTATGTGCCGCTGCAACGGCACTTGGGAAGACCAGCTTCTGCTTGAGAATGTAGAATTTGCGAAGAGGTATGGCGAGAAACATGCCCCAGTAGGCGCAACAGGCAGTAAAGGTTATCAGCCTGCCAATATCTTCCTTTGGTGTCGCGCTTAGAAGACCGAGCTGATAGGCCGCTGGGAAGCCCGAGGTAAAGAGCAAGCCCAAGGATCCAGCTGCAGTTGCAGCGGATTGGCAGCAAACATTTTCCTTGGGTCCAAAATAGCCCCCACCAAAGTTTGTGGGGAGTGCCTTCGAGAGTGGCTTGAGGATGGCATAGCCAAAAATGGAGCCGAACAAGGAAGCACCAAATGTCCAGCCGGTTTTCAGCCCAAGGTAGAGACTGGCAAAGCTGTTAGTAAGACTACGCAGGAGAGAATGCTTGACTACCAACTTCGAGGCAGCAATAACTCCACCGAGGATACAGCCAACCAAGACGGCACGGAAAGTAAATTGTTGGGTCTCTTCTATTTCATTGGGATCAATTGGGAATTGCTCTTCATGAGACAGGAGAAACGCGTCGCTTTGGACGTTATTGACTGAAACGACGTCGCCATTCTCCTCGTTACTGATTGGATCTCTAGCATCTTTGGAATCAGACTTCTCATCTATATAGCGAATCGTGGCATCCGTGAGATCGCTGGAGGTCGATGAGACGGCAACGGCACCTCCGGTGTTACTCATTGTGATGATTGATCTGATATTGCAAAAGGGTCTGTAAGATGCATATATACAGGCCCTGGTCGAGGACCGACGTCCTCCAGACTACGTCACTTGCCACTATATCATATCGTTATCTCTATACATTCTTGTAGGAATTTATCACAGGGGAAAGAGTGACTGGATTAGGAAGGACCTAATCTTGCCCTCTTTCCCCGCTCTCTGGATAAGAAACATCCCAATCTTTGTTGGACATGGTCAACCAAGGTTTGATAACGCTTCGATGAACGGTCGACCTAAGGGGCTGGTAAGAAAGATCATCGCGGTATATCAGATAGCTAGCTTAGTGAGAGATAAACGAAGAATATTTTCTTATTTTCTCGGTTGTCTTGGACCGAGGGTCGGGTTCCAATGACCCGGTCCGAGTTGCACTTTGATTGAGAACGTGGAACCTAAGTTTTGAGACTCGGAGAATTGGAAAATTGCACGTAGATACAATCGCCTGAATGGAAGTGACGATTGAAATGAAAGAGTAGGGAACGAACCAAAGAATCCAAACTGTGGGAAGCAGCTAACTTTAGACGACACAAATCGAACAGGACAAGCTCGAACGATTATGGAAGATGTATTGGGGCATTAAGCGGTAAGAGAAAGTCAAGACCAGTGAGGATCGAAGAGACTTTGCTGTGTAATGTGCAGTTCTTAGATTAGTAGGTACAAGACCGAATTGACAAGCAAAAACCTATAGCCGTTCAGGCATTTGCAGAGCGGAAATGAACATCTAAGTATTAGCAAGCGACTAGGTGAAGTTGGCAACTTAATGCATTATTGAAGTGTAGCCATGTCCTTGTATGGAAAGGTCGGAGAATGAACTCTCGTTAATGCTAGGGACAGCCAAAGTGCCTAACGCATGCTCGACTAAGATAGTCTCCAAGTCTCTCTGTTTTCTGCTGATGGGACCACTATCATCGAACAAGACTCAAGATTGCAATGACTCTTTTCCAGAAAATGACATCGGGGTCAAATCTGTAGACAATTCTTAATTTGAGATCACTGTATTGCTAGATGTTCTTCCATTCTCTTCGACAGTGTTCAAGGGTCTTAAGGCAGTGACTAAATCACAATGTGCTCTGAAAACTCGAATATACACTCTTGGTTTCTTTTTACTGGCTTCTCACTTTCAGACGTCTCACGGCGTGTCTCTGCATGTGCTCGCACCAAGTGCACCGATGGTCTCTGTTGCAACAAATCTTCCAGCCCCACGACAATTTGTTAGTAGAGTGTATTCTTTACGCCTTCTCTTGTCATCCCTCTTGAAGTATCTATCTGACCCGGCGCAAAATGCAAAGGTGCAAATATGGGATAGGATGAACCCGCATCGTCTGACGCTTGATGGTCGGTTGTATTGGCAAAGCCTTCGATCATCTGGCGTGCAGCAATTACAGCGCTGACGGACTGCGAGTCAATCGTAATCTTGTAAAAGACGCCGCTTAGTATGTTTACGCTGTTCGCGCGTTGTATTTCTGCCATCGTCGTGCACGCTGTCAGGCAAGCTCATTCAATCTCTTGCTGCTTCGCATTTTCGTCTCAGACATCGTGACTGATATTAGGCCACGGGTGTGGATCTGTTATAGTCGACTGTAAGCAGTCCTACCACCTTCAAGATGGCTATGTCCGTAGTCATTCATCTGGACAGAGTCTCAGCAAAATGTTGATCATGCCAATTGAAGAAACACCAGCCACACGCGATTATGTAATTGTGACGACTCGCGTGCTACTATCGTCACCAAGTTCAATACTTATCTCAGAAAGTATTTATAGTCACTTCAAAACCCTTCAACAAGAATCAAGTGTTAGACGTGACCTACCCAGGGGGTAGGCTGAGTCTATCCCTTTGACCGCTGTCGGGAAGCCACTTTTAGCGTATTCGCTTAGTCCACCAATAGAAAACCACAGAATATCACCCTGAACTGATTTTATTGATACTATTCAGATGCTATTGTGATATGCAGCCCAACAAGGACCGGTTTTACATAGGGGGATATCACAGATATCACAGCCAAATATAGAACGCTTTCCCCGCTTGCTACCACCTAAATTTGGTGTAATTTCACCGAGAACTTGTCGTTTTCTAGACCTGACTGTCAAGTCTATCTCCTTGCATCCACGGCAGTTCTCAGAGCTCTTTCTTCAGCAGATTTGAATCATTTGATGATCTTAAACGTATCATTGGACGTTCAATTGCTGATCCAATTGACGTTCTTTTTCGCTTCAGAAACTGCCTTTGGGAGGCCTGAATAAGACCTGTAGTCAGAGCCGTTCTGAACTCGCTATGAACAGTGTATTTAGCCTTCTTTGAAACATCTGAATGCAAAGAGAGTTTGTAGGCATTGATGATGTTGATTTCAATCAAGAACTCGTACGAGGCTTTGTGTTCTTCTGATCTACATCGACGGTTGTATGCGTAGGTATATTGACCCAACTGACGTTTGAAGGCATCTGAATAGGCTCAAATCGATCGCCTACAACAGTGATAGGACGCAGGTTGAGACGGTCAGTTCCTAAATCAGTTGAATCAGGTACTACGTCGCAGGAAGGCATTATCGAGGTGGGTCAGAACAATAGGGGGCTTTGTTGACATTGTTTCTATTTACAAAAAATAACCTTTTGACGGAACCTTACCGAATCTGGTTAGGGTTAACCTTAAAAATTAACCGAATCCTAACAGCGGTCAAAGGGATATGGCTGGCTGGGATTTGGGTGGATTTTTGCTTTTTGTGGCTTATTTAGACTTTTTCGTGCTATTCCAGATTCAAGTCAGTTTTGGATGGGGAGTGCCGTCGCTGTTGAGATACTTGCCGTTTCTAGAAATATCTAGCAGTTTTGAGGAAGTAAGTATGAAGAAAAAGCCAGTCATCTTATCAATTTCTCAAGTCATGTAAAAGAGCATGGTATCCGCTTCGATCCTTCCGCATGAACGGATTAGATATGCTAGATTATATTCCTGGAAAGTATCGCAAGTCGTGTGATAATGTTCACTGTCTAGCCAAGAAGCAAAAACCGACCAAACCCCCTACCACAAGAGCCATTAGAGACCCCAACGTTGCAGCTCTACGTCTCCATCCCAAACATCAAGGAAGAATCACCCTCATCTCAACTGCAGAAGCCAGTAGGCTAAGTCAGGAAACAGGCCCAATCAAATAAGGGGTCACATGACCCACAGACCTACTCATTAGCTACTGCACCTCACTACATAGAAGATACACACACTTACTAATGTAACTATCGCTGCACCACATCAACATCAACCATCAAAGCTTATGCACCCAGCTATGCATAGTTCACCGGCGAAACCTCTTGCCCCAAATCCAGAAGACCACCATACCGAGTAGTGAAATGTCAAAGGCAAGGCCAGCGGAAATCATCATTGCACGGATGTAGCCGAAGCGGATGACATAATTGTTAAGCCAGTATGTGGTACCAAACTAAGTTCGAGGACATCAGTATGAGCAGAGCGACATGTGGAATCGTAAGATTTTATTTCGACGGCGAGGAAATCTATACGCACCCCAAATGTGTTCTTGCAGATGGTAGCCACCACCATGATCTCACCCGCAATAGGTTTGTAGCAGTCCACAGCGTACTATATGGCCGTCAGTCATGCCTCACCTACGTCACAGAAGACGTGCTAATTGACTGGACTCACCGTAATAGCAATAGTAGGAACTGTAACAACCGTCAATCCCACAAAGCCATACCCAACCACAACGATCGCTTCCCACGGCCATCCGTACTGATACCCAACCGCAGTAGCCTACCCATAAACATATCCTATTAGCATTTTGCCGTCCATAAATCAGCTGCAAGGAATAAACTCACCACCATCCCCACCGCCGTAGCACAAACATAAGGCCCCATCGCCATCAACCTCATCTCCGGCTCCCTCACCCCCCCATTCCCCCTCGTCCTCCTCATACTAACCCAATCGCTCAACGGCCCCGCCGTCAACAACCCTATGATCGCTCCCGCGGCCATCGCCAAATTCGTGAAACCTACCTGGCTCGGTGAGAAATGGTAGGGTGGCGCCGCGAAAACTTGAGACTGCGTTAGATTGAGTGTGAGAGAGGTGTTGGCGGTGAAGCCGAGGGCGAGGGAGGCCCAGAGGATGATGGGGTAGGTGGCGATGCGGAATGGGGTTATGCTAGTGAGGGGGAGGGTGCGGAGGGCGTGGGAGTCGGGGCGGGGGAGGAGGAGGAAGCGTTGGTGAAGGGAGGGGTGGCCATGGTTGAGAATTTGTGGAGTCATTGGGGTTTGGTGTTCGGGATTGGAAAGGGGATGTTCTATGGGCTTCTCCTTGGATTCGTTTGAGCTAGCTCTCTGCGAGCGGTCTTTCGGTTTCGACTCGGTAGAGCGTTGGTATTTGGTTTCGGGAAAGAAGAAAAATAGAGATAGGGAATTAAACTGTCACTCTCAAGTCAAGCTCGTGCCGTATAGAAGGACAGGATATTAAGGTACTTACACCTTGTGCAATCGTACACACCCAAAAGAACCACCGATAAGACACGTGCTCGGCGATACCTCCAGAAATGATAGGCCCAAGCATGGCTCCGAGGAAATAAGACCAACTATTTGATAAACCAATGCCGTAAAGAACCACTGGGTAGATATTCTTACAAAAATAATCCCATCCAAGACCCCCTCCCGTGTAGAAACATTACATCCGCTACTACCACAGCCATAATGCTCTCATTTGCCGCCGCACCGAGGCCGTTGACGATTCTTGCGCCTAGGAATGAGCCATATGACGTTGTCACGGCCGGCCATATTGTCGCCAGGATGCAAATGATGGAGCAAATCAGAGACGTGGGACGACGGCCAAATACGTTGCTGAAGGGTATGATGATTAGGTTGGCGTAGCCAAGCGCTATAATTGTTGCTCCTGTCTTGAGAGAAAAGGCATAGAGATTAGCGTTCGAGGAGCTCTGGAGGTGCTGTTATGTGGATATTTCGCTCACCAGCAACGCAACTTGAGAAAGACTTTTATCGAATTGTTTCATAAAGATCGGGGTAAGAGGCGCGATAGATAAGGGGATCAGCTGGCTGATGAAGATGAACACTGCTTGATTTATGACAACCACCCGTTTCCAAAGAGGAGTCCAGTTCTAAGGCCATTGTTAGCGACTACAATGGAAATTTTCCAGCTGGGGTGATACGCTACTAAAGGATCATGGGGATCTTTGGAGGGCTGAGGGACCAGAATCATGCCTTCGTAGCCTCCTGTCTCGCCTCTAATCAAACCTTTGTCCTCGTCTTGGGATATGATCTCAGTCCCTGGGATCAATTCAAGGCCATTCCTTTTCTGAGCTTCTACCATAGTATTCTCATTGGATGCCATGGTTGCTGTACGATTCTGAAGATCGCGAGAGGACCCAGATACAGATATCTTCAAGCTGCTGGAAGGAGCAAATTTGTGTAGAGTTAGGTATAGCAGCGTTTGGAGTTAAGGAACAAAGCCAGAAAAAAGACTGCCCATAGATGGATATCTCAAACCGTTCATAGTAACGTAAAGATAAAATGTCTTCGGATAACTTCGGTGCATGAAGTTAAGATCACGCGTGTAACAAGAAAAATGCAACCTGCCGAGTTTGGCAGTCAGATATGACAATGAGCTAGGAAAGCCTTCCTTCCGTGTTAACATCCCCAACTAAATTTTCAGGAGTCTCTTGGTCTGCGGTTTTGGAATGCCGCTCGAGTCGACTACAGGCTTTCAAGCCGTAGCGATCTAACTTTCTAAGTTGGAACAGGCGCGCGTTGAACAAAACGGAGGACTTATAGTTTTGGACAGCTTTAGGATTTGAATATCTGCACTTGGTGGGGAGTAAGTAGATATCCACTTCCTCCGCGGCTCTACGTTATCGTCAGCCTTTGCGAGGACGAAAATTCAGCAAACTAAGGAATCTTAGCTGCATCCAAGATAATTGATGACCTAGTAAGACTGACATATGCCGATGCAGGCTGATGCCTAAGCTACAGGACGTCGGTAACCAATGGATGGGAATTGGCAAATCCTACACCAGTGATTTCTCCTGGACTGACCTTGGTCCGCTATCGAGTTTTCTCTGGACGTTAGAATTATGTCTTTTGCCTAGTGCGCATGAGTGAAGCAGTCTGTGCGCAATCTTGATGCCATGTGGGTACTTTCTTCTACCTATGAGGGCCTATTAGATAACAAAGGTTACCTGACCTATTCCGGCCCAAAAATCTGATAGAATGTACTGTTAACCAATGCTTTCCTTCGAGTTTCTCGGTCGTGATCGTTGGAGCTGCCCAAAATCCTGCCCGTCTCACTGCCTAGCTAAATGGAGCTGCTTACAATGTCTACCATATAAGATCTGCTATGTTAACGCTAGGCTGAATCCTAAAAGAGATACCTTGAGATTGCAAGGCCATCACCGACCTGAAAGCTATGCCGCCTTGCAAAATGGGAACCTAAAGCCCGCAATCTTGATTGCCGAAATCCGGAGTCTGCTGTACTAGGGAAAGAAATGCTCAAGTAATACTACATAACGGATAATAAGAAACTGGCTTGTAATAGCAGATCCAAAGTTTGTCCTGCCTCGAGGGTATTGAGGTGTGGCCACATGGACTTGAGCGGGAACACCAGCTTCTTTGGAAGGTGCGGCAGCTTCAGTGAGGCAGGAGATGCAGGTGGCTAAATATCTGGAGCGAGTGTGGCACTTTGGGGACTAGCCAGCGAACATCGTTAACAGATCCCGCCTTGTTGTATTTTTGACATGGCATTTTGAGAACAGTATCGTGATCGCCATTTCTCTGGCACTCTATAAGTTCAACCAAGTGGAGCTCTGGCTTTCTTTTCCTGCACCATTGGCTCTGCAATCATTCGTGGCGGACTTGTTCTCCCCAAATATGGTTCGCTGCCATTTGACTGGTCGAAATGAGTGAAAGGGCGGCAGCGGAGACGGGTATAACAGGGCAAGCGTAGCGGCTACAACCTCAGAAATGCATTCATTCGTTCTATCGGCAATGCGACATGAAAGTTTCTTGGCGGTTGCAGAGAATTTGAAGAAAAAGAAAAAGAACAGACCTCGAGGACGAAAACGGAAAATGGTTGGAGAGTCTCCGTCTGATTAGGCTGACGATTACCGGCCCGCCGGGATTGTGCAGTTGCACCCGTCAGCTCCCGACTCCCCTGGCGCACTGCGGCACATCCCATTATCGTACCTTACTTTCTAGGTTAAGGTACCGAATAGGTATTCTTCAACCCATCACCATCATCCGATCTCCTACAATATCATGGCAAATGCATGTGCAGTATCTAGGCGACCGTACATACATCGTCCTGCATCAACAACCTTGCTCAGCCACATAATCCAGCATGGCAACCGCCCCCCTGGTAGTCGACATGTAAACTGTCTAATGTCTTTCCCCCGATGACCACATGCTGCCTTCCTCACGTCAAGGCCCTTATTTCACATTGTGGCAAGAGTTCTCTTCTGACCGTTTTCACACAGCATGGTCATTCCGAAGCAGAGCTCACTCCTCCATACAAGAATCAATTTGTCCGCAAATGGGGTCCAGATGGCTCGATTGCAACGGGGAGTGAAGACTGGAAGTTAATTGCTGACATTGCCGAGGCTGCCAACGGGCATACTGTGGTGGCGAAAGATACGTATGATGCTTTCATCAACACGGACTTGGGAAATTGTTACATGCGTCAGGCGTGCAGAGGGTGGTGGTCTGTGGGGTTATGACGGTTTGTTGTTGCGATACGACTGCCAGAAGTGCTGTAGAGGCTTCGAAACCTTATTAGTGAAGGTCGCGTGTGGAAGTGCAAATAAAGCGCAGCATGAAGCAGGATTAAGGGGGTTTGGTTATGCATTTGGTGAAGTGATAGGGACTAAGGATGTATTGAAGATGATCGACTGACAGAGGAGGGAAGAATGGACAACCAGAGAAGAACTCTGCATGCTCAATAGTAGCATGGGTCTTGAAGATTCCCAGCACTAAGAGCGCCTAATGCGCCAAATACTAGCCTTGGACCGGGTACCTTGCGGCTTCGTCGAGCCGTAAGTGCGTCCAGATAATCCATTACTCGTGATAACATGCAGCAATTGTTCTAGGACACTTGAAAGGGAGAACATCAACCAAGTCATGCTTTCTATTGGCTTGGTCATGCTCTAGAGAATCGAAGAAGCCCAATATGAAACGTCAGACCTGCTTCCAGCCTGCGTACCTGCATATTCGACAACCGGGATTTCAGACCAAGCCTTCTGTGGTTCTGCCTTTGTTAAACGTTCCATTCTGCTGTTCAGGCTTGCCAATGAACTAGTCAGACAAGGTCCCACTATTCTATCCCGACAAACTATCCAATGTTGGTAAGCCACAAATTGCCCCTGCGAAGTTTCTTAACATGCCTGCAGCGAATACGAGTCGGTGTAGACACGATGGACTCCCTTGTTTGTTCAAGCACCACTGATAACTTTGTGTGCTACTATTTCCGGGGTCTGATGGAAGGAGTGATTATGCAATGCAACGCAACGGCCATCTGAGACCTACATAACCATGCACTTCAAGGTTCTCATGGTGCAGTCTTCATCTCTGAGCAGTCACTTTAGCGCCCCTCGTGGCAACAGGAGTTTTCTGGTCCCAGTACCCAAGACTTCGGGAGAACTGTATGCCATAGACGGGACCCGCGGGTAGCAGATAAGCTCGAGCGTAGTACCCCATTGAGATCGACCCAATCTAGATCGAATGACACACTCAGAGTCAGTCCAGTAAAGAACCACTAAAACCAGCTGTATCAGATTGTAAACCACCTAAACTCAATTGGAACGATTCGCTAACCATAGAAGATCAAAGCTGCGCAGGTATCTCCACTGTCAAGAAGCAAAACGCTCCCACATACGACTGGCTGCAGACCCGAAGTAATGCTGGACAAGGCTCCTTCATTTAATTGAAGACCACGAATTGATCGAAGCCGGGACCTAAATCCATGGGACTTACGATGGGATGCCGGTAGATTTCCAGCCGGATCTCTGCCGACAGGGTCCTGAAATTGATGACGGATTTGCCACTTAACAATGAGGACAGGGGCTTCAGTGGTCCACGATACTGGAATTCCAACATTTAGGAAAACCGCGAAAGCTTGGAAGAGTCGACGGAATGTCCGTCGATAGTATGCAGGCCAATGGTGATTGATCATAAGTTAAATTTTCCGAGACGAGCTTTGGTACTCATGAAGACATTTTTTCAAAGAAACCGACAAAATCCGGTTTGCAAGTTGAGTTGCTCAAAGTTGCTGTTGCAACTATCATGCGGTCTAAGCGGCGCGAATATCAAAACTTTACGAGGGGAAAGTGGAGATTCTGATTGTTTTGAAGGCCGTATATGTTGGCCATAAAAATAAAACAGGTCGATAGCTATAGTCTTGTCATTCAAGTTGAGTTGAGTACGACAAGATCTCAGAAGTTCCATTCCTTCCTGGAAGTGCTGGTGTTATGAGTATATATATTCCCTGGTCCAATTTCCCGATACTAAGTCTTGGGCTCCCGAAGATCCTTCAAACTTCCAGCAACAACAAGGATGAATAGTTCAACCTCTTCAAAGCCTGTCAACGAGGCTACTCTGATGGGGCTACCCTTTGAGCTCCGTCGCCAGATATATCACGAACTCTTCGTTTCTACGGCTTGCCGAAAGGTCCCTTGCCGCTGGGAGTCTCATCATCCACATCTCCAACTATCGGATCCCCTTACTTTCTGCATATGCCGTATATACGCTCGCCCACAGTCTCTTGGAGGCTCAATCCTCCGCGTGTGTCACCAGGTGTACAAAGAAGCTCTTTCGGTTCTGTATGATGATACCAAGTTCTACATGACAGACTTGGCTAGCATGGACGGTTATGGCGGTTCATATACCACGATTTCACCCGAGCGTTTGAACAATCTAAAGCACCTTCGGTTCGAGGTCACTCCTGACCTATCAGATTGTGAAGAGGATATAGCAGATACTATCAGATTTATACTCGACCATTGCCCCCTACTAGAAGATCTCGAGCTCCAATTACGCTTTGTCGACGGCAATATCCCATATTTCTCAGAGTATATAGAGTCGCACGGACCGCTTGCGGCGATAATATCACAGGCTAATTTACGAAAGGGATTCTTCTTAACTTTCAAAGACGATGATTTCGTACCAGCAGACGTAGCACGGGATTTTAGGCTAGCCATTGCCCCCGAAGAAAGGTGGTACCACAATGGGTGGGACTTTACCTACGATGGCCACGCTATGGAATGGGGTATCAAATGGGCGCGGGCATGGAGTCTTAGGAAGCTAGGAACGAACTTGCGGTTCCTCAAAGAACCGTCGGAGGGGGATATCGAAAAAATCAATGAAAACGTAAGTGCTACCATAAAAGCCGTTTCCTGGGTAGGCTGATCATGCTAAGATTCCGGATGGTTAGATGTGCCGTAAATTCTTCTCGAGAGGAACGCAGAACTCGATATGCATCTACAGGAAGCCATTCATAAGGTAGCTTTAAGGATGAGAGGAGGTCAGGATGAATGGCTTCAAGGGACTGGGGACCGTGTCTTAGATCTTAACACATCCTACGACGAAAGCACATTTCAATGGAGACCAAAAGTCGGCATGTTACTAAGTCGACTTGCAACGAAGATTTTAGTCTCAACCGCCCCATCGGCTGTTGTGTTAAGCGAAGATACAATACTTTCTTTAATTATAATCCATGATGTTTGGACAGCCAAGGAAGCTAGAGCGGCTTATAGACCGTCTTCAATATCTTAGACTTCTACTTCACAGAAGATTTCGCACTCAAGATCAAGCCACTCTAAGTTTCATGCATGTCACTCATTGAATAATGTCAAGTTCTCAATGAAGGTAGAATTGATTCGTCATCTGATTTGAAATAATTAAATCGAGAAACATTGAATCAAAGAAGATCGCAGCTTTAGATTCTTCGACTGGTTAAGTTCTTTGATCTCATCTAGCAGAAGACTGGTCGAGGGCTTTCATGACATGCTCTCACGTTCCCGTTTGCATATTGTCTCGACAGAGGCCTTCTGCGAAAGTGGGGAGAAGTCTTGGGTTGATTGGGTTTCGGGAGTGGTTTCGGCAGGAATGTCGGAAGAAGTACTCTCTCTCAATAATTTCTTCGCCTTTGATAATTTTTTCCGACTGAAAGATGAAACTCCACACCCTCATTACGGGCTTCCCAAGCTCACGAACGGACTCTTCAACTTCGGTTCTTTCATCTTTAGTACTGACTCTTTACCTCCGACGCTTTGTAACTTCTCAATTTCGAACAAGAGTAGACTTTTAGGTTTCTTTTCTCCCTCGGCAAAAGGACGAGCCCGTTTCTTCGCTAATGATGAAGAGATGGGATGGCACAATTTGTACTAGTAGTTCACAATGACCCAACATTCTGGAAGATGTTATTTATAATATTTGCCGCCGCCGTTGGTATAATGTGGCTAAGCGATCGATGCTGATGAATCCCATGTCGGAAATCTATACAGGCTCATACATGACATTTCCGCTTCCAACACAAGAGACTCGGGCATCCTCCTGAATCCAATAACATAATCTTCTTTTTAGGTAGAATCCATCGTTTGCAGGATGTTGAGACTGCCCTGCTGGTAAATTCAAGGCTCCATAATCACTATTCGCCTTCTGCGCAAACCGGGGCCGCCAGGGTCTGTTGAACAGTGACAAGATTTGTTGCGTTTTCAATTACTGGACATCCATCTTCTTCTAGAGCGCCCAACGCCTTGTCACGATCGTCCTTCCAGGAAACCTGTTTCCCAGCGAGTGTACGTATCATAAAGTCCATCTCCTTATGGCTGCCTAGAGCCGTTGTTTGGTGTAATGGCGGCACAGCTATTGATTTTTCTGCCACGTGACGCTAGATCGGTCCTGCAGTTTGATGGATGGTGATTAAACGCGCGGTTGGTTTGGTTCACTAGTCATTTTTCGTACTATGAGAGTAAATCCAACTTTGAGGTGTGATCCAAACACCTCTCCTGCCCTCGCGACATGGCCCGCAGTCAATCAAGATGAGACACCAGGAGAAATGGGTTACAACCTTCAGTGCTAAATGACCAAGATGGTTTTCATACCTCATACTCAGGCTTCTCTAATTGACTATCAATAGGGAAGCGGCCTCGAGGTATTGAGAAACAAAAACTTGTTCGCAAGAGCGCACGCCTACGAGCAACACATCATCTTCGCGAGCAATCTGTGTCCAAACACAACCATATCCGGGGAATACAGGCATTTCCCTCTCCTTCAACAAGCAACATTCCTGCTGACAGAAAAGCATGTTCTTCAATTGTCCCTCGTGCCGTGTCATACCGCTGACCTGATTTAGGTCCTACGAGATCCATCGGTCCTTCAGAAAAGCGCCGGTCCTCATCGAAAACGGAAGCAATCGCAAGAAGCTGAACATTCTTCTCCTCGAACTCAAGACCAGCCCATCCGAAAGCGACCACGAAGGTCGTCTTCAAGCTACGCTGGTGAGGACAGACTAAGTCAGGGAGCGGCGAGCGATATTGGCGAGAACAGCACTGACCCGATCAAGTACTGGAGTCGGACCGGAAGGTGGCATAAAAAATACTTCGAACAAGACGCCCAGATTAGGAAAGTATTCGAAAAGGGCTGCTCTTTGAAAGAGTCCGAACAAGAGGGCTACAATAGCGATAGTAGAATACACCTCCATGACTCGATCTCTTGTTGCAGGTGGACCGATCAATATAGTAGTAGGGTACTCAATAGAACTGAGAAAACAATAAGCTGTGATTATCTTAACTCGAAAACCACTTGTCTTGTAAAAGGTCTCTTGCTGATGGCCTTTTCTCCGGGTCAAGCTGCATCAACTTGCAAATAAATTCCACTTCAGCTGGCGCGATTTCATCAGGATTCCAGTTTCTGAAAGGTCGTCTCTCGTGCAACGGGACCTTGATAGTCAAGAGCAAGTGCGTCACATCGTCACCCATACGATTCGCAAGATTCGGTGAAAACGGTCCAAAAAACATATCGTGTCTCTGTAGCACCGCCACATCCCATTCGGCATCTGGCGTACCGAGTGGCGGCCTGAAGATATGACAGCTCGGACCCAGAAGGAGGCTTATAAGCTATGCGCAAACGTTTAATAAAGAGAGTGCTCTGCAACTTGATACAAGCAGAGGCTATATGCAAAACTCACCATAGTTCCAAAGGACCAGATGTCTGTTGCTGGGCCTACCCCCCTTTGAAAAAAAGCCTCTGGACTACGGAAAATAGCCGTTCCGATCAGCCCCACGGCGATGAACTTGTTCGCATCCATTAAGACAGCCGACTCACAGTCCGCCAGTTTGACTTCTGTGATCCGAGATGCTCCGTTTTTGTGATTGACTAAGACATTGTTAAGTTTGATATCTGTAAGTCGGCCTATAGTAAGCTATTCGAAATCTAGCAGGCTAGAGGCGGATCGTTCCTCCTAATTGTCGTTAAACGTACCCGTATGCACATAGCCGGCCTCATGCATGAAGTATATTGCCTGCAGAACCTTTTTCCCGATTGCTTTCACCTCCGATCTTTCCAGTTTTCTTTTGCTCGAGAAGCTCAAAAGATCCTCGTCGAGATATTCCAGCACGACAGCTGGCTGATTCACGGCCTCATCGACCAGCTGACGAATGAGTTGTGTCCCCCGAAAGGCTTCGATTGCCGCGCGTTGCTTTCTGGTAAAGGGGTTAGACAGAGTTTTTACCACATAATTCTGGTTGTTCTTGTCACCACTACCCTCTATTAGCCAACTGGAAACTGGGAGACATCGAAGAGGTAAAGCTTCTTACATAGCAAGCCAGACTTTGTTTGGAGTGCCCTTGTCCTCCAATAGCTGGTTAATGTGATAGCTACTAGATCGACCTTGGATCAGCTGGCCTATCTGTACTGTAGATGCCATTTTTGAAAACGGTCGTATTCGCAGAAAGCAAGACACAAATGAACATGGATGGAAGGGTGTGATCAACATGGCTTGCCCAGGTGAAATCTTCCTCGCCTAATTTCGCCCTGAGCAAAATCCCGGTTAAAGTGACAGTACACCCTGTCACGCCTGCCACTAACCTGCTGAAGGAATTTAACTACCCGATATCGTGCGCGGTTTTGTTCGAGTTGATTCTGCTTCTAAGTTCTTGACTTCAAGTACGAAAGTTTATTTCATTGACTCAATGTCATCAGATTTGTAAAAAAGTTAAAACCTACCTCTGAGTATCACTGAATTGTCATGACTTGCTGCCTTGCAACTAGAGCATAAGGTCTACGATTTTTCTTCAGCATACGTCAATGGTTTAGATTGACACGCTATCAGAATGACTTAAGCTAGTACAGTTGAAAGTACTTAACAAATTAGAAGCTAAATCAGGTTCGTTGACAATAGATAAAAAGTAAAGATCTACATACTTATCATATCAGGTCAATCATAGTACTTTCTTCAATGTCATCGTTGATCAATCAAGATGATAGTTCAATTACATAATCAGTAGAAATTAATTCAAGCAAATGAAGTTCAAAATCAATAGATTGTACCTTCTTAATTTACCAGTCATTGCGCATTTTTTAGCATACTCTGATCTATTAAACATTTTCTCTGTCTTTTCGAAGCAGCTAGCGAGTTAATTGAATGTTCCGAGGGCAGAGGAAGAGCACGTTTACGAAATGAGCTTTAGCGAGGGAGCAAAGCGGCGGCACCTTAGTTAGCCAGCGGTCACGTGTTGCCTTGAGTTCAGCGATACTATACATCTATTATGTACACCCCGAACTTAGGATTGGAAATTGCCGTTTCGGTTCGGGAAAGTGAGCAAGGCCGCTTTAGAGGGAGCACCGAGGGAGTATGGGGGAGCATCGAGGGAGTACTCGGGAGCACCGGGGGAACACCGGAGGAGCACCGGGGGAGCACCGGAGCAAAGAGGGAGCAGGGGCGAGGCAAGGAGGAGCAGGGCTGCAGGGGGAACATGAAGGGAGAGGTCTGTTCTGGCTCCTCGTACTAGGAGTGGCGCAGCACAGAGGAGCCGGAATTGGCTGCCTCGTAACCGGCTATAGCTGCTCACAGTATTTATGACAATATTCCTGTTGCCTGTTTCGCCGTCGAATGAATACTTCTTCCAAGTGTAAGATTGTTTAACAAGCGGATTTTTGGTCGACTTTAATCCCTTCTTGACGTCAAGGACCTCCCTTCTCTTTACCATACGGGGCGTAACGCTATCACGAAAACCAGGTAAACCCAGAAGCCCTAAAATTGTTTCAACGCTGCTTTCAGGCCAACGGGAAACCCATTAATTAAGTTGTATGGATCTGAAAGAAGCTCGTAACCCCGTACTGTATACAAGAACAGGAGTTGGTCAGATCGCTTCATGCAAGCTTTCGACTTGAAAACGAGGAAACATTCTTACCCAGTCCGATGATTGCACCACCTTCTAATCCGTCTAATAAAACACATGGTCCCCCACTGGAGCCTTTCCACAAGGAAGTGCTTACTCCAAAAACAGTGCGTTTGTCATTGGCGTCTGCTTTGTCTAGGGTTCCTGAAGCGAAACTTTTCATCTGTGGCTTTATGACTATGTTCAGATCTATTGGCTCAGCCTGTTTGATTGTTAGTGCCTGTAAGTCTCACGAAGTTCAATAAAGGCTCACCGAGAAAGCGAATTGTTGCAGGTTTTTCTGCAACTGAATCGCAGCTTCATCCTTGATTTTCCTCGTGTCTCCTTCGCTTATTTTTCCATTGTAAACCACACAGGCAACCTTCCGTCCCGCATCCAGATCCTGTCTGTATGCATCGTCACGTTCCATCAGCCAATCAGGGTTCACCCAGTGCGATCTTGGAGGATAGCGGTCTTGGAGCTTAAAAATTCCGATGTCGTCTTCAGCGCTGAATTCAAGAAGCTGCACTTTTGGCGAGTGCACTGACAGGACCTGCGAGCAAATTTCGGTCTCGACGTCGAAAGTCTGACCTGTTTTACGAACTAGATCGCATTCCTCATGCGATGGAAGACCTTGGACCCAGTGATCTAAATGTAATGTTGAGAGGAGAAGGCGGGGTCCTATCCAAATTGCTGTCTGGGTCATGTGTGCGCTTGACATAACAGCAACTGACTTTACGATTTGGCTCATGTTAAAGGGCAACGGTATATTGGATTCTGGCGTTCCGATTACATCTCCACATGCCTTGGTGTAGTGCGTTTCCCGCCATTTGAGCACGGACTTATCCATTATAGGACTACCAAAGTATTTGTCTCTGGCTCCTTCGACATCCTCGATTCCAAATAGATGAAAGTTCTTGGCCTGGAATGAGCCAGGTCGCTGATTCTCTTTTCGCTGATTCAACTATCAGTATTCTATAAAAACAAAAGGGGCCTAGGGCAGCAAACATACAAAGAGCTCTGGGACATAAGACCCGCTGGACTGTTGCCCTCCGATCTGCAAATTCTGCTGAGAATTAGCAGTCTTAGAGATCCTGGACAACTGGAGTCACTGGCCTTAGCTTGTTGGTGATGGGAAAGTATAGACGATAGGCTCGGGCCATACCCTATTTCTGGAGGTGGGCAGTGCGTTGGCTGATGCTCCTTTGCGCGCAGATCGATTATGATCTTGAGTAGTTCTGATCTAGGTTCCTCGAAGCCCCATTGACGGTGTTGCGGTACCTGTACCCAGCTCTGTGCTGTTGTTGGCTGTTCCATTCTAGCTCGCTGTGGCAGAGAGGATGGTTGCTAGGGATGGTCAGATTACTGAAAAATGACATGTGTTTCCAATGTAAGGGAATATAACACTTTTTTGGTGTTTCTGTTACGAAATCTTACGCTAAGCCCGATCAAGCCTATTACCCAATCAGGTAAAGTTCACTCCGCTGAACTTCCTCCTTACAACCACCACTCTACCTCTTTAGCTCTTCGACTCCACACCAAATGCCTGGATCTTTAGATCCTGAGGTCGCTGCTGCCTACTGTTGGTTTACGAATCGGCCAAAAGGTGAACACACTTTGGAACAATCCTATTCAGGTATGTATAGCATATTTCAACAATTGAGACTGTTCTATGAACAGCAGGAAGGTAAACAGTCGGTCAGTGATCAGTCGATTATCAGTATACTTGATCATCAAGAGCAGCTGCTACTCTACAAGAGCCAGAACAGTCGAAAGCAGGCGGTAATATCATCATATTTTACATAGATACTGAATATCTCGATAACCTGATAATGAAGAGTTCACCTTGATGTATAGCGTTATGAAGGTTTGACTGTAGATGCATATATCCTTGATATGATTTAGTGGATTCGGAACAAAATGATGTGCCGTTCTACGTAAGAAATGTAAGGCTGCAGCTTGAAAACATCAATGCAATTTTGATTTCAATCTCATTCCCTCGATAATCTGTTCCATCAATGACCACGGTGCCCGGTTTGCAAAGAGTCTAGACAAATTTATGTTCTTGAAGTGTCAAATTGGTGATGAAATCTCCCTGAACCTCGCTCCATCGCTATAGTAGGTTACTTGTACTGGTTTCTAAAGCCATGGGAGATCGGATCGAGAGCCAGGAATCTATCGATTGGAGACCGAACGTATAATGCGCCAATTCATAAGACGGAGGATTTCGTTAGATTGTTACAGAAATGCCAATGGTAGCTATGAGATTACTAGATGGGCAATAGGCGGCATCAATCAAGAAGTCCCTTCTCACTTATCTAATGCTACTTTTTGGTCCTACAACTCATGTTTTGTCATGATGTATACAAAATACTCGAATGTTCCGGGGCCGTCATCTAGCTCATCGACTTGCAATTTCCAGATGCCATCTCGAGTCAGTTGGGGCTTGACGAAGTGAGGCTGCCGATAAGTTATGTATATCCATTTCCCTGGAGTAGCAATTAGCCTGTCGTTGAACCTGGTCTTTCATCAAATCGAGGGGAATTGTAGCTCCGCAAACCATCAAGGTAAAGCGTTCGCACGAGCGCTATGCTCCAGTTCGAACGCCTTGCAGCGATGCGTAACTGCTTTTTCGAAAGATCCTTACGGGTTTCATACTATGACCCTTTACATACCTCCAGGCAAAAGTATACGAGCAACTTCGCTCACATACTTCTCAACATTATCCCGTACTTTCTCTGGAGGATCCCATGGCGATCCGTAGAACATCGAGTCCATAGTGCTCTTGTCAATAGCAACATCAAACGATAAATTGTCTAGCTGCAAGTGGCGTATGTCGTCAACGCGCCAATCGAGATCAGGGTATTTCGACTGCATTTGCCTTATAACGATATCTGAGAAGTCGACAGATGTCTGATTTGTGTAATTTAGCTTGGCCAGGTCAGATGTTAGAGTCTGATCCTCCTTTTAGCATTGCTCTCCGTAAATAACTTTGGTGTTCTTTCGCACACTATCCCCGCATCCAAGATGGAGAATTCTTGGCTTTGTTGAAGGATCTGGAAGCTCTTTTTGCAGGAAAGGCTGCAGCTTTTCGAAGGACCGAAACCACTCATGTGACTTCTATATACTTTTAGTAGGCTTCTCCTTTCCTTCTATGCCATCCCAAGAGCAATTCAATGGCAAAGAACTCCTTCCAAAAGCTATCATTTCTATACCAAGATTACTTGCGAAAAGACATGTAGCCAGAGAATCCGCTCAGATCAACATAAAATAGAGTCTTTAGCCGCCAGTCATATTCCTTTTGCCCAAGATTTGCTTGAAATCAAACACTCAGTATGTTAAGAAGGAAGAAATACGAACATTCTCGTCTTCATATCGCTCGTTCCAGTATTCCGGAAAGCTGAGCTTTCTCAGCTCTTTCGTTTCCATCAGGAGTTGTCAAAGGTATTCCCGTCCGTTCGCAAAGACAATACTGACGAGCTAGGATGGATGAAATATGCGCCGCCCTTGGTTATCCCTCGGATCGGGTGCCAAAGTCAATCGAGAGCATAAAAGTTCATGCTGCTTACGAGAGCACGCCCGTCACTCCAGATAACGTTAATTTCGAGATCTTAACACCAAGTTCTTTCCAAAGAAATGAGAGGCGTCTAACTTCAGGTCAAATTAACCGACCCTACCTCAGGACCTCAGACGTGCGTGGCTAAGCCCCTTCGGGTTAGCTCTGCTTACTTCGCAAGCTCTTAGCCCCACACGTCTGAGGTCCTGAGGCAAGATCAACCGAGCCTGATGAAGATCATGACTAAGGTACCTAACATCTGAATCTAACATCCACTTCCTATTCCACAATCGGGGCATCGAGTCCGCGCCGCTTATGTACTCAGAATAGCGATCAAACAAACATGAATCTTACAGGTGTTACGCAGGATAAACACACAAGTACCACAAACTGTCTACTATTCGCTCTATCTTCGCGATCTATACCATAGATCTGGCCTATACCTTCTACACCGGACCTACGCAGCCATCAGATCCGACCAGCAAGGCCGCGGTGGAGCTACAGCGCTGGGTGAGCTCGTTTGCAGTTGAGGAACGACCGGCGGCACCAGGAAAGGAGACGTTTGGCATGTACGGGAGGAATGGAACGGTGCAGACTTTGGCCCTGACGGGAGAGGGACAGGAAGCCGATCCGGCCGGAGCGAAGAGGTGCGATTTTTGGTTCGGAGAAATTTACAAGTGATAAGTCCAGGTCTGCGAGACTAGATCATAGCTGAGATTGGGGACGGCCAGGTTGGGGGTTTGGGGAGAGGAGGGGGGTAATATCAGAAAGCCGGGAACGCCTCTCATAGAATTCGAGGTGAGGGACCAAAGCTGTATATGTATTCTCTCCAAACACCCTTTTGCGTATGACAGAGCCATGCCGCTCTCGAGTTTTCGAATGAATAGCTTTTGGTTCACGACGACTTCTCATGCCCCGGAAAAGGTCCTTCCCCTTCCTAATAGGATCCAGACTCTAGATCTACACGGCATGATAGCCTTGCGCGTGTGTTTAAAAGCCGCGCTTAGATTGGATTTGCGACAGGAAATCAAAACATCCATATTCTCTAACTTGGCCTTGGTAAGGAGTTTTATGCAATGCTTCTGATACTCCACATATAGAGGCGACCCAGCATAGAACACGCCACAAGTACCAGCAATCTAGTACCTCATCTCCAATCTCCCAGCCCCATAAGCGCTAACAAATGACTTGATAGAAACCCCGGCTGGTACAAAAGACAACTTCACCGATCTTTTGATATCGGCCGGTAGTTATTGTTCAGGCTCTTCATCCTATTCGGCTTTGGTGGATTCCCGACACGTAACTTCAGGCGAGTGAAAGGTCTAGAAGAGCCCAAGGGTGGCTTCGAGATTATATTCGATTGAAACGATGGTGGTATCGACCAGATCCACGAATGGGGATGATATCTTCTTACCCTTGTGGCATGGCGGGTATCAACGTCGTCTGGAACAAGAAGTGGTATCGTTGGTACTTCGAACGCTGGGTAGCACAGTTGTGCAGAAAATCGAGTGTGAGTCTTCTAGTTGAGTAATGCCTTAGTCGGTCGAGATTGAAATCCCGCAATTTATTATGTGCTAGTGCCCAGAGCCTATGCACAGAGTCTGCGAAAGCAGTTTCGCTGCTGGGTGGGCGGGATTGGATTAAATATGCTTTTGGTCTGGGTTGCTTTAGATGTATACGTGATTGGTTAACTTTGATTTTTGTTTCTTTTTGCATGATTCATGGTGCAACCGAACGTCTCCAACTTTTCGACGCACATTGGATTTCAAGCACTGCCTAACTCTTGAACAGCAATAGTGTTCGTCATCTCGTCCTCTTAACATGAGTACTTTAGCTGCCACTTACATGACTTTGAGAGCATCGGGGTCGGGCCAGGGATTACAGCACATTCCATGTGGAACACCGTCCAGCCATTAGTATATTCAGAGCGATATGAATCTCGTCCATGTTCGAGCAGCAATCAGTCCAATATGATGAGTTACATTGAATTTCAAACCAGTCTCACGAGCTATTACTAATCACTTCACATCCGCCTCTACCAGAATTATCCATCAACTGCGCCGGCAAACTCTCGAATTCCATCCTCAGAGGCTCTTGATTGTCAAACTGGCGTGCGCAGTCGAAATCAATCATCGTCGCTCGCCCCTCATGGATCAGAAAGTTGTGCTTGTTGACGTCCCCATGCCTGACACCTAGCCGATGCAGTCTCGAAAGAGCCTCTTGGCACGCCGAAAGATCCGCCGGGCCAGCATGTCGTGATTCAGCGATCCTCTCAATGAGGAACCCAATGACTCTGCCTTCCTCAGTCAAGTGACCTAAGAATCGAGGCCCAATTCCTCGACCGCCAATCCATTGGTAAGCGGCTGTTTCGGCCTCCAGATGAGGTATCTCCCACGGAAACAGCGCGAATTTGGCAACTATGGTGGACGGGAACCGTGGTGACGAGACCTCGTAGACGTTCGATCGTAGCTTTCTGCCGCTCTTGAGCTCTAGATGGTCCACAAACGTGTCATGCCACGTAGACTTCACACCTGGGAATTGTTGTCGCACAGCTCGGGAGAAAACCGGTTTACTGGTTTCAGGATCCTTTGCGAGATGGCCGTCGTTCCAGTCGCTGGGTGGGAAAGCCGGGAGTAGCGGTATCAGGGCAGGAGCGAAGCACATGTCCTCGACCGAATAGAGTCCAGCGTCTATGGTAACGTACTTTACAAACTTCTTGTCGACAAGGAATCGAAAATGGCTCTCGTCGTGTTCATCAATGCTTGCTTGGAGCATTTCCACTTCAACTTTGACCCTCATCGTTGGACGAGATGGCGCAGACTAAGAAGTGAGAGTAGGAATTCGCTATTTCTTTCCAGAAGGATCTTCTAGGACAAAACTTGAAAGTGCTAATAAGGTTTTGAGGGATGATGGCTACTCAAAGAGCTACAAGAACTTGTCAGTTGGGAGTCGGCATGAACATCGTTCTGCTTTCTCTGGACCGAGCCTCACAGTGATGAATCGTCTAGGACGTTGGTCGCATACCGTCGATCTGCAGATTGATCACCTCAAGTCTGATCGAAATACTTCTAAGACGATTTCCAACATACCTTCGGCGCTTAAGTAGATGGCCACTTAAGAGGCGTTTACTTCAAAATATCGTTGTATGCGAAACCTGTGCCGTTTTCTAGGATTTGCCGAGAGCCTCATCACAAATTTAGTGGCGAATCTCCAAAAAGTGCAAAATAGGAACCAGATTTGTAAAATCGACCCCAATGCCCCTCAATGCTTCATATGTAGTATATTCAATGCTTCATATGTAACCTATTCAGTGCTTCATATGTGGCCTATACAGTGCTTCATATATAGTCTATCTAGTGCCTCTTATGCGACTTACTGAATAGGTCACATCATATAATAAGGTACTACATATGAAGCCACCGAGCCAAGGGGCAAGATACTGCGTCCTCACCACACGGCTTATATAACCTCAATGCCGAAGTTCTATCGATAGGGACTCTCAGCGATCTTCGACGGTTAAGCTCTCGAGGCTTATTCGACTGCGTTTCGTTCAAATCACTGTTCTGTTGGGAAAGAGGCTTTGCCAATAAACACACTATATGGGCTATAGGGTGGCCTTCGGTAGGAGTTTGGCTCTTGGATCCAGTGCCCACTACGATGGAAGGTATACAAGTTGGTTGGAAAGTTGGAACGCTCAGGAAGAGGGGGAATCAAGACTTAACGACGTGTCGTTTGAGAGCCAGGGACTGTGCAGGACTGGATCCAATTGTCAGTCTCCCTCATACGCCTCTATATCTAGAGACATCGATGCATTTCTACGGTTTAGAGTTTCCACCGGATCCGGTGGTTTTTCGTTTCCGTGGGGCTATTCTACTAAGGCCAGCTATCCTGGAGTACTGAAGGAGGGGGTACGAATAGGAGGAATCTCGTGTATTGAGGACCTGTCTTGAGGATGATACAGTTCGGTGGCGATTGTATAATCTGTGGGTAACCAGGCCTACATATTTAGCGAGTGTCTATTGTAGCGTTAGCTTCGCACTCGAGTCAATAAAACAACTATCACCAATGAAGCATTTAATAGACCACATATGAAGCAATGAAGATCCTCCTACCTGTATATCTATCTTATATATTTCTCAATTGTCCAAATGTCTCGTTTCTGCACAATATCAATCCGCGCGAACTCTCCACTCCATGCACTTTCCCTCTCTCCATTACAACGGCGCAGCTACCTCCTTGACTGTCCTCCCCCCCCCCGCATCCCATTTCCTTCCCCCTTTCCCCCCCCCCCCCCCCCCAGCATAACGTCTACGCTTTCGTTGTTTTTCTTATCGTGAGATTTTAGTTCGGCGTCGCTCTACTGGATCTTTCACCCGCGTAGATTTTCGGGGTTGATGGGGTTTGCTTGACTGTGATGAGGCGTCGTTGTTGTGAATGGAGGGGTTTCATGGAATATTTCTAGCGTAGGAGTTGCTGGTATGGGTTTTCTCTAGAGAGGGCTACAGGTAGATGGGTTGGTGGGTTGGTGGGTTGCAGACATTGGGGTGGGGGATGTCCTTTTGGATTTTGGATTTGCTTTGGGTGGTAATAGCGCTACGCTTGTTTTTGTGCTTTTAAGTTCGCACGGATTTTGGCAGCTGATGGAAACCCTTGTACTGTTCTTCATTGCTCAAGCGTTGATGTGGACCTCTCGGTTTTCGATATTGTTCTTAATCTCCACTCTCTTTTCTCAGCATTCGACCTGGAGCGCCTTATGCCAGCCTAGTTTGTTTTTTTTTATCCTACACTGGCTATCGTTTACGCCCGCCTAATTTTCCCGTCTCGACGAAATGCCGAACCAAAACCCAATAAACTTCGCATCAATGTCTGTGCAAGCTAGTCGGTACTTCGTCATTTCCTCTTTTCGCTAGAGAGCCTTGCCGTGTGTAGTAGTAGGTCCTGAATGATATAATTTGCTTGACTATATTGCTCCCACGTAGTCGTATATCGATATTCTGGAATGGATTTCCATAGACCGTGTCCCCGCCGGTGACAGTAACATAGCCATTGATTAGGTGACTCAAAATTCTATTGATTGCGAGCTCTGTATGAATGTCCGTCGGTTCCAAATCTGGTTCTTGTATGTCCATCAAGAAACGTGCAGTCACGGTATATTGCGGTGGCTCTACTGGACGACTTGGGCACCTCGCTATACCGCAGCGAGTAGTTTGTTGTTTATCTCCATATTGCGTGATTTTGCCAGTTTTCAATCTGTAAAAGTCGTGAATTAGGCAAGGGGCTGATTGTGGAGCTCAGAGAGAGCTCGATAATGAGCTAGATATGTATGGAGAGCGAGAATTGGGATTGAAATACCTTTCAGTCTAGTCAGCTAGATACTTGGCCAAAGTTTTAGAGCTTACTACCGAATGAAAAGTTCCATATGCCATCAATGTCACTCACTGAAGCTTCTTCGCATCTGTCTTTACATTTTTTATCCTTTGATCGTTCTTGTCCTTTCCTCATTGAACATTTAGCTATGATTGTCCATCGTTCAATCACATCGTCCGGGAGCATCAGTATCCTATCGACCGATCAGACCATCGGAGGCGATGAGTTGGTGGCCTTGGTCTGTCGCTCTTGCTCTGGTTCGGTATCTTGGCCTGTTGTGGAGCCAGAATTGAGCCGCGCATCCTTCTGAGCAATAGCACAACGTAGGTCCTCCATCTTGTTCGCTAACTTCTTGGCGAACGGGTGTAATGTCCCGCCAATGAGACTCAACGAGCCCGAGACTATCTCCAGCAAATGCATCGCCTCTTCAAAATTACCACATAGCTGATGGAGTTGCGCCGCATACCACATTGCCATGATCTGATCCGGATGTTCGCCTTCCTCTCGTGTACCGGCTTCATATCTTGACCGTTGAATTACGTCTTTGAATATTTCCTTGGCTTCATCATATCGCTTCTGGCGAACAAGCACCTGTGCAAGGTGAGTTTTGCCTGAAAGTGTACCGAAATGGTTCTCTCCCAGGTTGCGGATCGCTATGGGTAGTGTGGCGCGCATCTCGCGCTCTGCTTCGTCCATCCGACCGAGAGCACTCTTGATGCGCGCAAGATTGCATATGGCCCAGAGAGTGTAAGGGTTTTCCTTACCCAATTTATTGCGGCGTTGCTCGAGGACTTCAAGCTCAACCTTCAAAGCGGAATCCAGAAACTCGCCTCCCATTTCGAGGTATGCCATCGCTAGGTTCTCCTTAGCCAATAGGGTGGTTTGATGGGTAGAGCCGAGATTTTTGGTCAGTCCGGTAACAGCTTGGGAATGTAGCTCTTTGGATTCGGTATAACGGAAATACCTGTGGTTAACAACTCCAAGGTTGTCCATGGCAAGAAAGATATCCGTATGATCTGGAGGAAGTATCCTCTCCATTCCACTTAACGCATCTTGATGCAATTTTAGAGCTTCCTTGAATCGCCCTCGGAAGCATTGACTCCGGCCTAACTCATCCATCACTTTGAGCGTTCTATGATGTGACGGACCGAGGGAGTTGGTGCATATCTCTAAAGCCTGGTTCAACAATGCCGTTGCTTCATTGATACGGGATAGTTGCCAATATGTGCCCGACAAAGCAAGCATGATGAGTGTTGTTCTTTCATCTTCCAAGCCCAACATTTCTGTGAGGTAGTTTTTGACCTTTACCTGGAGCATCTCAGCGTCTTGAAAGCGGCCACACTCCGAATAGACCCGACTGAACTTGGCAAATTGAAGAGCTTTTGCGCGGTCAATTGATGGAGTTCGAAGAAGCCAAATGAATGGCAGTATCCGAGTTCTCTGGTTCTTCTCGAAATTCGCTTGTATCTCTTTTTGGAATTTTTGCACGTAATCGAGGTGAGGAAGTAGATGTCGGCGTAATTCTAGATCGGAGTCTGCTCCTCCTAGGGGCGGTAAAGGAACGCATTGATTGAGCATTGTGATAGCAGCTTGGCACCATAACCCACGTTCTCCTATACTCATCTGAGGCCTCTCTCGTACCCATCTATGAACCAAGGGGTGCATGGAATATACATCCTGGTCGTTCATGCGCCGATGGATTATTAGTGACATTTGAGTGAGTATTGACAAAGCCGTTCGCAGTCGATGGACGGAGAAGGAGTTCACATTATCATCCCGAAGAGCCACAGGGAGGGTTGGGTAACCGCGGTCCTGATATTGGGCCACTACTTGGACAATCCACTCACCAATTCTTCTCCCCCAAGGTTTTGGCTGCGGGATAACAGTGTTTTGTCCATGTGCAAAAGATCCATGTTCCTTCTCTTCATACTCATGTCTGAGTCGCGCTTCCGTCGCTGGAGAATTTTTGGCCGCTTTGGTAATGAAATCGATTCTGATATTCTCATGGTGGAGGAACGAGAAAAGTTTCAGTAGCTCGATCGCATCTCTGGCCGATTGGGTGTTTTGCCGGTCGAGGTCTTGATACATAGCGTCGTAGGGCGCAAACACACTCTTCCCAGCCTCTTCCACAACGTGGCCGGAACGCTTACTCTCTAGTCGAATGCTGTCCCAAATATTATCAAAATAATTAACACAATCTTCCAGAGTAGTAAGTCCCTTGGCGATCGCTTTGCCAGTATATACGAGAGCGAGTGGTAGGTATCCAAGTACTCTCGCAATTTGCGCTGCGTGTAATCTGGCAGATGAATTCCATGGACTCGGTTCCTGGGCTTGTTTTAGCAGCAGACTGACCGCGTCATCTTCTTCTAGCCTTTCGAGTTCGCAGGAGCCTTCGCCAACGGTACCAAAATTCTTCAAAAACGGGTTGCGAGTCGTCACAAGAATGTGTCCTCTTTCCCCTCCAGGGAAATACCGCTCGACGGGGATATTTGGGTCGTCCGCGTTGTCAATCACAAGGAGCCATGGACGCTCAAGACTTGACAGCCAAGTCTTGGCAGCATTAATGTTCGTGTCGACTCCACCAATTTGAGCAATTTCCTTGAAGGAGTGTTGGGCGGTCTCGTCAGAGCTTGCATCTATCCAAAAGACCCCCCAAAATCTGTGGAAGGTTAGCTTCCAAGGTCGGAAAGAACAATAAAGATTATTTGACTCACCTCGGCTGATTTCTCTCTGCAAATTTGCGGCAAAATTCGGTTTTGCCAGAGCCTCCTAGCCCGAAGATAACAAAGCGCTTCTGCATCCTCCCATAACCAGATGGGGAACGATTGGTCGACGCTACTGCAGTACTGGTTATCGAAGGAGAAGGGTATGGTACCAGATTGTCCGATGATTTCGAGGTTTCAACTGCGGAATCCGCAAACGGATAGGAAACCAAGCCAAATGCATCTTCGACTTGGTCTAGCAACACCTTCATGCCCGTGAATAGCGGACTGGCCGTTGGTGCTTGGAAGTGTTTATTGGAAAACTCCGGTTCGGGAGTTGCGGCCTGCTGTAGAGAAGATATCTGCTCTTTGATATCGGTCATAAAGCTCGCAATGTCGTCTGATGAGCGCTGCAGCCGTGCACCAGTTATGTTCTGCGACTTCATGGTCCACCCTCTATTGAGAGTCAGCGCCATTCTGCCTTCTACAGGTTGCCAGCCCTACAAATTGATCACTGCCAAACATGTTTCAAGCGCGTTCTGGCTGTTAGCGAGTTGTTGTCGAAGAGTCTTGAAGTCTTCATCTTTGGATTCCTTTCGCAACTGAACACGGATATCACTAAATCTCTTGGTAGCGGAACGGCCGAAAGTTCTCAATGCTCCTGCATGGCGCCCTTTCTGTGATCAACTATAAGCAAAGAGGTTTGACATAAGGGAAACTTAGTCAGACGCCCCCGCTTACCGACTGTACCGTTGTGCTTTGCTCATTGGGGTCACTCTCCGTGATGAAGACATCTCGGTCAAGACCTTGGATATCTTTTATCAGTGCTTCTATCTTCTCCAGTACCCGTTGGCACTCCCCTGATATTCTTCTAGTATCGAGCCACAGCTCTTTCCATAATTCTTCCAGGGGATTATTCTCTTTTGTTAATGTATCCAGTGATTGCGAGAACTCAGGCGCACAAATCATGCCCTTTATTCTGTTGTTGATTGAGATCAATGTCTCGACTTGACTGTACAAATCTGCTAGATCTCTAGTGGCATTTGGAGCTGCTGCTAAAGTTTTCTTCAGGGATTGGCCTAGCCTGACTGTTACGTCGATTATTCCAATCGTGGCTCCGACAGTCCCTAAAACTGTGAATGGATCTGCCATTACGTGTTGGACAGAACTTTGGCAGATGACGCATCACATTCGCTGTCTCGAATGCCAAGCCCTTTCTGTTTACCATCGCTGACGATCACGACGTAGGTAAGGAAGGTGTCTGACGAAGGTCAATGATAACGAGCTTCAAGTTGCCGTGGCCTTTATCATGACTCACTTTGGAGGTACTGTGCGGAAACATTGTACACCCCATGGATCGTCGTTTCCGAGAAAGCTTACCGTTGCTTCGAGTGCAATCTCTTCAGACAGCGAAGATTCCGAGTATGTTCTACGTTGAGCGTAATATTTCAAATTGCACGTACGTCGATGTTGTCGCTCTGAGTAGCGGCGAACCTGGACCGGTGCATTCTGGCAGAGAAGATATGTGATAGAATTGATATCATTGACCGCATGGCATTAAAGTCTGCTACTCGTCCATGCCACTAAGGCGACGTCTTGCTTACCATATCATCATTACCGAACGCTCGGGAGCTTTTCTCGTCAGCCATTAACCGCCCGCCCGCCCGTCCACCCTTCACCCTCGGCCATCCAAAGCCTCGTCAATGATAGACAGATGAAAAACCTATTCATTTGAACTTTTCGCTGCCAGGTCTCATCTGTTATTGCTCACCATACGTTTCTATACCCATACGTTTTAAATGTCTTCCAACATCGAATATTCATTATAAATATTCCACTACTGGCCCATATTTCCGAATCTTGGCTGCGGTGCCTGCTATGACAATTGAGACGGGGGTTTACGACAGTAACCTGAACCTCCGATCTGTACTCGGTACCATCGTTCTTGTCTTTTGCGTTTACAAATACGTACAGCGAATTATACAGCGCCGTGTATTACAGCACTTGCCTTCCCTATCGTGGCCAAGCTAACGCCGTCTTTGCAGGCTGATCACGCATTTAGTGCTCAACATGGCTGCAAGCCTATGGGATCAAAGTTCCCTTATAAATGGCCCTTTGCACTGGACTTGTTGAAGCGCCAGTACGATGCCAACAAGACCCAGCGCCTGTTGGCCTTTCAGACGCCATATTTTGATAGGCTGGGGCCGAACATCGAGCTCAGGTTATTCGGTGAAGTAGGTTACCTCACCTTTGACCCCGAGAATCTGGAAGCTATCTTGTCTACGAACTTTGAAGGTCTGCTACCAAAACGTATAAACCTTGGTCTAAAATCACTAACCGACTTTCTAGATTATGAACTTGGATCCCGGAGCAGTGCTCTTCGTTCCTTCTTGGGGGAAGGTATATTCACACAGGATGGACCCCGCTGGAAGCATTCACGGGAGCTGCTTCGACGACCGTTTTTACGCATGCAGTACCAAAATCTCAAGGGTTTTGGCGAGCATATCGATGATTTGATCTCAAGCCTGCAGAATTCCACCGGCGTCGTTGATCTACAGCCTTTGTTCTTTCGCTTCACTCTCGCCACCACCACAGCGCTGATATTTGGCCAGCCAATCAAGAGCTTTGAGAATGAAGAGCAACACACCTTTACCAGCAGCTTCGACTATGCCTCTTTCATCAGTGCAATCCGAATTCGACTTGCAGATTTCTGCTGGGCTTATAAACCATCGAAATACGTACAGGCTTGCGATAGAGTCAAAGAGTACGCTAGTGGCTTTGTCAAGCAAGCCTTGGAAAGTAATACAAATCGCAAGCAGGCGACTGACTCACAATATGCCTTCATACAGGACCTTTTCGATGAATACAACGACCCTATTCTTGTCCGTGACCAACTGGTGAACGTATTGATTGCGGGCCGAGATACTACAGCTTGTCTCCTGTCCTGGACATTGTAAGTATCTCATTTCCCTTGTGTCTGATGTCCATAGCCCTGCTGCTGAGTCTGGTACGCCGCACCTGGCTGATGCTCTTGATAGCTTCCTACTTGTTCGCCACCCGCCTGTCTTGGCTCGTCTCTGCCAAGAAATCTCGGTTGTCATGAGTGATGAAGGCGAACTCAGTCGGGTACACATACAGAGACTGCACTATCTCAAGTGTGTGTTGAACGAAAGTAAGACTCCCTTGTTCAACATAAGCTCTAATCACTGACCATAATCGCGTAATATAGCGAATAGGCTCTATCCTCAACTACCTGTCAATGTCCGAATTGCTTCGAAACCCACCATTATACCTCGTGGTGGTGGCCCGGACGGCAAGTCTCCAGTAATGGTACGGCGAGGGACAGGTATCGGCTGGTCCACTTACCATATGCACCGTCGAAAGGAGATTTATGGCGAAGACGCTGAAGCTTTCCGCCCTGAGAGATGGGAGACGGACGAACTGGCTAATGTCGGTTGGGGTTTCATGCCCTTCCACGGTGGACCCAGGATGTGCCTTGGGAGTGAGTCCTTAATGAACTTTTTTCATTCAATCGGTGCTGACATCTTCAAGAGGACTTCGCATTGATGGAGGCCTCGTGCGCGATCGTTCGCATTCTTCGGACATTTCCTAATATCGAGCTCCCACCAAACTACCCTACGGTGCCCATAGGTCAGGAGAAGCAACTGAATAACCCAAAGCCGACTGCCATACGCACAGCAATAACTGCTATGACAAATCGGGCTACGGATGCTCTTCAGACCTGTTTCCCACGTTTCTCACGTCTCCCCACGTTTCCACCAATAAACC
>JAABUY010001228.1_pt1 | contig 35908 bp, 36 predicted proteins | sample 5560271 | NCBI WGS metagenome assembly JAABUY01 (sample SAMN10711886, study PRJNA513374) | rock metagenome | isolation source: Antarctica rocks | place: Antarctica: Victoria Land, University Valley
ACATATAATGTGGTTATTTATGACCCCGTCATTCAATTGTTGTTAGAACATTAATCATTTAGTCAGAGTACTTCAGCCTACTTGGCGACAGCGACCTACCCGGGCATATGATATACCAATTTGAGCGTACGATCAAAACAAGCCCCCATACGACTCAATAGCTGCACACGTGACTGTGTTGCAAGCCAAAAACCAAAAATCGAAATCTTTCGCGCCCGTCCCAAAATTGGCCCCTTTTCACCTTTTCGACAACGCAGAGAAAAGAACCATCGTTTCAGATATCGATTTGATCAACAAGACATTAAGCACACTCATATGAGCAAAACAAGTCCTCATACAATTCAATAGCTGCACAGATGACTGTGTTGCAAGTCAAAAATCAATATTTGAAATTATTCATGTTTATTTATTTATTATATTATAATAATAATAAATTCATACATTCTTGTGACATCGATTAAATCAACTCATGAGAAACTTTATGCTATTTGTATCGAGTAAACAAAACTCTCTGAGATAGAAAATCACTCACAATCTATACAACTGCTTCACGCAGTTGAAACATTGAGTTTTGAGACTATGTATCAAATTTGTTCACGTTGATTGCATGTTAGAGAACGAGTGTTCTAGTCACTTTAAATTGCTTCAAGATTTTCTTTTCATCATCATCATCGTTACTGCTCTGAAACTCTTCATGATGATGATGATTATTTGATAATTCAAGAAGTCAGCATCTTGTAACATTCTTGATCGCAGATGCAATCAGTTCAAGCAGTGTTTATCAAAAATATGTTGTATACATTGCATGCAACATACATAGAGTATGATTTCTATGCTGATTTCTCTCTTAAACTCAAGAAGTTACTCAAAGAGATTTTCTTGTGACAGATTCACAGTTCAAGAGAAACAAGATTTCTCACTGCTCAGATTTCAACAATTTACTTTTTAAGCATGAGTTGCAGATGTTTCATCTATAATATACATGCATATCACAGTCGATTTTTTCTTTAATCATATCAACATGCATTACTGTTCTTTTAAACTATACAAATGATGTCTTTGACTAGAGATTGACTTTATCATCAAGACATTCAAGAGTCAAAACTCAGTGAAGAGATGAGATTCTTAAAATTAATAATCATCATCATTGTATATTACATCTTGCAGACGCTCGCTTTGCTTGAAAGCATGCAACTCATCTGTTTTGCATTATCTGTAAAGATTTTTCTCATGCAAATTAATCATGTTTTACAGAAATGTTTATATGCTACACTTTTAATCAGGCAGCATAGTTCAATTATTTTTTACTAATTCACTTGTATCTTTCTTCTTTTAACAAAGTTTTCTCATCAGCATATTATTTATATATAAAATATTTATATTTGAACATTTGTTAAACAATATTAATGAGATTCTCAAGTTTGCTTATGTCAAATTTAATGAAACTCATGAGTTACTTATATTGTAGTAACAGACATGCAGTCTTAACAAGATTTATACATAGTTAACATGTAAATTTAAAAAATGTTCATGATTCAAGTTCTTTTTACTAATCATTCTTAATAAATTAAACACAAAAGTATTTTATCTCAGTTTATATTATTATGATGATGAGATGTTGAATTGAATGATTTTCATAAGCAATTTCTCTTGTAATTTTGCATTTTATTTAATTTTCTCATTTGCATACAAATTGTTTTTATAGCATGCACATTAAAATTATTGAAGTTTGCGTGATTGCAAAAACTCTGCATGCAATCAATGCACAGTGATTTATCATTATGCAGCATCTTAATATCATTCAAACTTTTGATAATCTTTAAACTTTTTTTTAAAAATTCTTACTCAATTTAACACTCATTATGAATCTATGCAAGATTCTATATACTGTAGCGAGCGTTGTGCTAACACAGCACTTTTTTTGCATCAAAAATCACTTTTTTCTGCGCTCTATACTATAACTGTTCTCAATGCAAGAACTTTATGAATCTGTTTCTTCTTTATTTTCTTTATTTTTTATCTGATTCTTTAATGACGTCACAGCTTGAAATTGATTCAATATGTTCATTGAGAATATCATTTGAATGATCATCATCGCTGCACTCAAGATTTCTAAAAGCTTTTTCAAGTTCGTGATGTTCTCTTCTTGTTGCATTGCTTTTTATTCTACTTTTCATCTGAAACATGTTAATAAAATGTGCTTGATCAACATTTGATCTTTGTCACACTCGCATGTCATTATAGTGATATCAAGTACTCATCTCTCATGTAGAAATTGATTAAAGTCAATTTTTCTCATGTGTAGTTGCATCAATAATGCATTGTGAGACTTTACATGATTCTTGTGCAGTCACAAATGTTGATGTGTCATCTTCAATGTCAGATATTGAAAATGAGTTGCATTGAATTTCTCTTTTTAAATTATTCTTCATGTTTATCTGATCTGTTTCTGTATGAGCATCTGTTTTATCATTACTTCAGTGCGTTGATGCTCAGTCAATGATAAAGACAAATTGTGTGCATCATCAATCATTTTGTTCATTGCTTTATTTTCAAGTACTTTTGCATGTTTTGTCACTTAATGTAACTTTAATGTGACTTCTTGAAATTGAATGCTCTTATGCATAATCTGAACTCATTGCAGACGTGTCTGATCTTTTGTTAATATCATAACTTTCACTGTTTTCAAAGAAGTCTGACTATCACTGTATACTTTGTATATCTTTTCATAATACTCTTGATTCTCTGTCATTACATCTGCAAGATGTTTTGCTCTTACGATCAATTCTTTCAGTTCTTCATGATGAGTGATGATTAAAATCAATTCTCTCAGTCTCTTATTTAACTTTCAGTTAATTCTCATTGCAATCATCATAACATTTTCTCTATTATTGTTATCATTTAAGTAAACTTTTTGCTTCAATGCAAATGTGTTGAAATGATGTTGATTCATTAATATTTTCTTGTTTGCAACTATAATTACTCTTGATGACTTTGATCAAAGAATCATCATGTAGAAATAACTTCACTTCATTTTCATTTATTCAAGTGTTTCTTTCATTCACTTTTGTTTCAGCTGCAAAAATGTCTTATACAGCTTTGATTTTCAATCTCTTTTGAGTATCAAGTCATTACAAATTCAACGCATTATTATCTCAATAACTTCATCTGATTTTTGAAAGTTCATGTTCATTATTGACTTTTGTATCAACTTTCATAAATGAATATTTATCAACGCTGTGTTTATTTCTATCTGTAGAGTCTTTGTTGATATCACATGATAAACATTAATGATTTGTTGCAATGCTCTTTCTTGTACTGATCTCAGCTTGATGTTCAAATCTTTTTAATGATTCTTCACTCTTTGTAACATGTATCATATGATGACTTCATGACTAAGCAGAGAGCGCATCATCATGAAGTATATTTGCTTTCTTGTCATCATTGATGAGTCTCAAGTAAACTCAATGATTGTTTGCATGATCTTTTGTTTAATCACTAGTTTTGCTTTGACATGATGCATGTGAGTCACTCATTTTAGCTTGAAGTTCAGTTGAACTTTCAAAACTCTGATATTTGATTTTAAATTAATTTGATGTTTCATCAGCTTTACATTAATGTTCATATTGAATCACTTAAAGATTCTTATAAAGTGAATCAACTTATGCTTTGTCTTTGAAAACTTGATGTCGTGCATTTTTGATCACTGTTCACATTTATCATAAATCTCGTTAAGAACTCTGCAGTTGCATTTCATGAACTTCTCATATATTAAAATATTGATGTCATTTACAAAATTTGTGAAGCTTGTTCTCAATCTGATGTCATCACATGCTTTTAACAAGTTCATGTTGTAAAACAAATATAATATTGATGATAGCAAAGAATCTTGTAATATGTCAATGTTCACACTGCGTTTCATCATCATGTAATCATCGATTGTGATCATGATGCGTCAATTTCTCAGAAAGTTCTTCATAAATTTGAGAAGCAGTCTGAGAACTCTTTTCTTTTTCATATCATGCAAGAGTCTGCTATGTGTTACATTGTCAAATGCATTCTTTTCATTCAGACTCAGCAATGAGACTATTCTTCTTCTTGTGTCACTTCATACAATGTATATCTTTTTTATAATCAGTTGCAAAGTTGTATTTGTTAATCTGTGTTTGCAAGTTCTTATTTAAATGTTCAATATCAAGTTGCATGCTTCTATGATGTTTCACAAATGTTTGAATATGATGAACTTCAATATCTTGCTCAGCATATTGAATAATGTAATTGATTTATATATTTTTGCATTAAAGTAGTTCTTCTTATCTGACTTTTGCATCACTATTATGATCGCGCTCTTAAACTGAGTTGATTGTATTCTCTTCTGCAAACATCTTTCAAAAAAAGAGTGTATTTATTCTGATGCATCATCAATGAGTCTACACATTATTCTATTTATATATTTTGTATGTTTTGAAATCTTGTTAAGCATCATCTTGTAAATGACTCTCTTAATCTTGCAATGTATCAGCGAAGCATCATTTTCAATCAAGAATGAGTACTTGAAGTCTTTTGTGTTCAGCATGAGAATTTCTGAAAATGATGAAAAGTGAGTTTGAAACATCATTTTCATCTTATTTTGCGCTGTCATAGTGATGTTGAAGCACTCTGACTTGATCAGAAAGAAAATTGTTGCTTAAGTCAATGTGTCTGCAACTGCATTTCTTGCTCATTTCATAGTTTTAAACAGTTTTCTTGAGAATTGTTTGACATTCTGCATGATCTTTCAATATTCATTGCATTTCTGTTTTCTGATGATCTTGCTCTTCTTGTTACATGCTTGAATGTACTCTGTTCAATCATTGATGATTTGACAATTTCTTTTCATTCATTGCATGCTCTTGATGATCTTCATACACTTCTTCATTCATTCTGCTTTGATCATTTTGTGTGATCTCGCTCAGAAAGTGAAAATCTTAATGATCTTCTTCAATGCATTCAACAGTTACTTAATGTACTCATTTATACATTGACATCTTGTCTCATGATTCAACAGTGATTTTGACATTTGTTCTTTCAGAGTATTGATGAACTTCTTTTCATTCATTATTTTTCAGTTGCAACGCGATTTTCATGCTGACTCTTTGCAGATTCTGAAATCTATAATTGTCTGTATCAATAAATGATTTGAGAAGTTTTTCATTTTTTTGTTGATTTTGCATTATATTAATTGATTCATAATGTCATCTGTCGTGAAAATCAGATCTATTGTTGTTTGAGATCTTTGATAATCTCTTGTAATTATGTCTCAAAATAGTATCAATGATGCATTGATATTTGTGATCATTTCAATTAAATCATTTGACAATAAATGTTATCTTGAGTAGAATGATTTTTCTCATGTGAGATGATGCAAATTGAAGTTTTCTACAAGAACGCATTCTTTCGACATGTGTAGCATCTTTTCAATGTCTGAAAGACTTTCTTTTTCATGAATAACTTCATGATTTTTGAGTGACAAATTGTATGCTTCATGAATGTGTATAACTTTCTGAATCATCTGTGTATTGTTTGTTAATGTCTGTAACATAATTATGTTTACATTTGTAAAGTATCATGTTGAATATTAGATGTTGCTGTCAATTCTCTTGTTTATGTAGAAATAAATTCTACTTTCATTATTCTTCAGCGTGAAATTGACAGTTGCTGAGCAGTATGCTCTGAAGTTCTCATCAAATCATCAGAGTTCTTGAAGAATCAAAATGTCATAATTCTTTATCTTTTTCTCATGTAGTAATGTTATCATCATCTTTTCTCTGAACTTGTGAACGTTGTACTGTAGTATTCAAAGCTTCTTTTGCTGAGACATTAAAGTTTACATTCAAAGCTGTTTGATGTTCTCTTGAGCATTTGCAATGTGCTTACTTTTCTTGTAAAATCTTCAAAAGAAGATGATACTGAAATAGACTGATCGCGTCGAGTCAAGTACTTGAGTTCGAGTCGAGTACTCGACTTGAAAAGTGTCGAGTTGAGTTGAAATTTTTTTGAAAAAGTGTCGAGTCAAGTTGAGAAGTTGAACTCAAGAACTCGAGTTGAATTGAAAAGCTTGACTCGACAATTTGACTCGACAACTCGACTTGACTCGACAAGATATTAAATAGATGTAAATAGCTTGATCAAACAGTCTTCATCATAAAGACTTCATGATTCTCATCATGACTTTCTATCGAACACTCTTCACGATAATGCAAAAAGATAATGCACTATGAATTTATAAGATTATGAATTATGATTAGAACTTAGAAAGTAAGATAAGCGCTGTTCGCTAGTTGAACAGCTCTATTATTTTCTTTTCACTTTTATTATTCTCTTTCTTCTCACTATTGATTATCTTATATTCATCATGTTGTAGTTTCTTCTCATTCTTCTTTGCTTCATAACACATCTCTGCGTCATTGTTTTCTACTATGATGAGATTATTTGAATTAGAATTTATTGCATGTATCGAATTCTAAATTTCTCGTTCTTTGACAGTTGAGAGAGTAATGAATTCTGTTGCAAAATTCTGAAAAGCTGTCATAGAATTAGTATCATCAGTCTGCTTTAACTTCTTCAGATCATCATGATGAAGAATTCTTTGTTGAATTAAGTGAACTATAAAGATCATAAATTTTGATATCTTTTCGCTCACGTTCAGCTCGTCTGTTGTCTTCTAAAATTGATATTAGTTTCTACAACTGAAAGATAATGCATATAGATAATGCATATCTTCGTTGCTTTTGAAGCAATTTTCTCTGCAGTAGTATTTGCATCTTGTGTTGCAGCAATTATATCGAAAAGCTTTATCGTCTCAGCGACAATCTTAGCATTTGCTTTGCGTCTGATTTTTGATTCAAAGCATTCGACTATAAACAGATCAACGCTTTATTTAGTATTGCATTACTAAGATGCATTATCATGAATATCTTTGTTCTTTCGCTCTTGTTCTATCTCGTCTCTTACATTGTCTTTCATCGCTGCTTTGTCGATCTCATTCACTTCTTTTCAAACATTGAATTGTCTTAGTTTGTGTAGTCGTTTGAATATGATTACACGATCATTGTTTTGTCGCTTGTAGTGTTCTTTAATCTCATTGAATCAATTTTCATCACGATTTCGACTTGTGATAGACTTTGAGTTTACGAATAAAGTGAACATTATCTGTTAAAGTCAGCATTGTTCTCTTGATAATGCATTTGAGTAATGCAACAGTATTGATGAAATTTGAGTAGTTTGATAAAATATGAACTTGTAGAGAATTTGAGAAAGTAAGAAGTATAACATCAAGTGAAATAAATTAATTTTCATGAAGAATTATTTCTGAACTGTTGAACAGAGTGAAAAGTATCTGTTAAAGTCAGCATGATTCTCTTCATGATGCATTTGAGTAATGCAATAGTATCGATAAAATTTGAGTAGTTCAATAGAATATGAACAGATAAAGAATTTTGAAAAGTAAGGAAAAAACTCATCAAGTGAGATGAATTTGAGTGCAACGAGAAAAATTTAATTATTATTCTTAACACTTATTTCTTAACATTTATTCAATATTTTCTTCAATTTCTTTTCTGATTTTTCAATCACTTCTTCTATCATATTTTCTTGAATCATTTTAGTAATCAACGCTTCAATAAATAATACTTTTGAAGATAATACTTTCAAAAATCAAGTTTACATAAATCAAATCAATCATTCTTGATAAACAATAACATGCAGCAAGCATGTTATCAATAATGCATACTGATAATGCAATATGACTTGTTTATTGCTGACAAGTTTATTTTTAACATGTGCATCAGCACGTAAGACGTCTAAGAGTTCGATGCATTCAACTGATCATTATGCTATCAAAGAAACTTCAGTCTTTAAATCTACTACTACTACTAAAAAGATAATGCACATGAGTAATGCATTATCTACTGACATACTAATGCTTTGCAACAGAAAAGACACTACAAATCAGACACTGTTGCGCTGCGCGAAATTTGAAAATATCAGAAGATTGCAGAAAATCTCATTCTCAAAATAATCTTCGAAAGACTGATTAAAGAGATTATGCATGATTATGCTCAAGCGAACATGCTACAATATGATTTTCGCATTCAGCGCTCTGTCTTGAATGCTCTTCAAGAAGTCACTGAAGACTTTATGTGCTTCTTTATGAAAAGTAAGTGCATTACTCTTTCACATTATCACTCTTATTGTAGAATTTTCATTGACATTTTGCTCTATGCAGACATCAACTTGATGACAATTCATGTCAAACACATCATCATTCAAGATAGAGATATGAGATTTATGAAGAATCTTATGATGAATCTTGATGTTATGTTTTTCAAGACAGACTAGAAAATGTCTGTCTTCATCAGTTAGATAGACAGTGTAATTCTTGAAATCACATTCACATTACTCTTGTGCATTATTCTTGTGCATTGACTCGATTGTACTTCTAATAAGTACTTGCTCTAAATGCAAGATTTTTAATAAATGTGATGATATTACAAATCTATGAATAAATCTGCGTCAGAACAGTCTTCAAAGATACTCAAAATGAATCAGCAAATTCATTGATCTCTTGATCATCATTCTTCTCTCTGTGATAAATATTTCAGAACTCAGTAATAGTCTCGTCTGAATTCAAATTCATAGTTCGATTGTAATACTTCATCAGCATTATTTATTTCATCGTTTTCAAACTCATCTGTGATCAATCTCATTGACATACTCTTCTAGCAAGACTGAAAGTTCGCTCAATATTTATTGAGAATATCGAGCATGAAAGAACATCTTTAGTCATTTGCGTCAATCTAGAAAAATTCGAAGCATTGTTTTTTCAAAATTGTCATGTTGAACATTTCTTATCTATAATATCAATGCAAAGATATCGATCATCTTCGTCTTGAAAAGAATGAGCATGCTGAGATTGTTGAAGCAATGATCTTCTAACAGTTGCAACAGACTACAAGATCATTAGTAAATGATCAAATGCATTATCATAATGCATTATCTCATCAACATCATTTCTTACTCTTTGTGCTTCTGCTCTCAAATTGACAGCTGAATCTTCATAGTAATGATGAAAATACTCTTTGAACTCTGTCTTGTACTTGATCTTGTAGTGAACAGACTCTTCATCATGATCTGTATCTTCATTGTCTTTGTCGTTTCAAGTCTTGTAAAGATCTAGCTTCATTGTAGAATTCAGAATATTTGCAAGATTATATATTGTTTCATTGCTGTCTTCAATCTTGACATAATACTTCGCAAGTTTGATTAAGACTTTTTTGCAAGTCTTTACTATAACAGCACTCGATGAGCAAGTACTTCTTCTTATATTCTTTTCAATCTGCTCAAGATGATTGAAAAGTGCATTAAATATTCAAAATTTCAAGTGAATATCTGCATTAGTTGTTCATGACACTACTAAAGTGCATTCGTAGAAGAAATTTAATAGATTGTCAACAAGCAAAATCATGAATCACTCGCTTTCATCAAGTTTGATTCTTGCGATCTTGAAATCTTCGCAGTATTTCTCTGTTCAAAGATCAACAAATTCACGTAGTTGATATGCTTGATGAAGCATCAAGTATGTAGAGTTTCAACGAATGCAAATATCTTGTATCAGTTTTCTAGATCTTTTATCATTCTGCTCTTGAAAAGCTCTGAAGTGAATTAATTGCTGAGAAGAGTCGTTGACAGCTATTGTTAAAGCACGAATCTAATTTCATAATTAATAAATGCATTACTTTTTTGCATTATCATTCGAAGCAATATCTTTTTGATCACAACAGACAATTCTCTGCTTGTTTCAATATCTTGCACTTGCTCATTCTCTAATTGAGCAATAACATTATCAGCTATTGTCTTTAATTCAAGAGCTTGAATAAAATCTTGAATCATAAGATTGATGATGTGAGTCAAGCAATTAATGAAATTCTGTGTTCTGTTTCATCGAAACTCACGATGACTCATGATCTTTTCAAGTTTCTCTTTCAAGATACTATTATTGCTTGCATTATTGATAACAATCTTGAAAAGCTTATTCTTAATAGCATAGTTCTTCAGAATTTTCATTAGCTTCATCATCAATTGACGCTCAGTATGCTCAATATCAAGAGACGTAAATTCAATAAGATGTTCACGAAACTGAAATTTGACATCGACTCAGTATATCAATACTCTCAAGTACGCTACTCTTTGAGAACTAGATCATGCATTCAAAGCAATAGAGACACGTCATGACTCTGTAAGATTCAATCTGATCTTATCACAAATTTTCTTATAGTGTGAAAGAATCATGATTGTCATCTTTGTGCAATGTGCAATCTGCAGATCTGAACGAAGCATTTGTAGCAGCTTTCGAAATTCCTCATTATCAACGATTCGAAAGAATAAATTCAAGTCAATAAAGATCTTGCATAATTGATCTTTTCAATTCTCTTGATTGAAGACAAAGATTAACTTGATATGACTTTTCTTCTAATAGTTTGTCAATTTTGCATTATCAATTTGCATTATCAGATATGATTTACTCGTTCGAAAGTCAGTTCAATCTGTAATTGCGAGTGTTCGCGTTTTCGCTCTGTCGCTGTGCAAAAGTCTGATTTAAGATGCTTTTTCATAACAGACGTGCTAAAGCTATCAAAAGCTGTTGAATGATTCATAATCTTAGAACAGATTGTACATGAGATTTTAGACAATTTTTCAACAATCGAAGTCAACTGTATAAAGTGATCTCATATATCAAATTGCTTATCGTCTTTGACTTTTTTGAATCAGAGCGAATTAACTATCTTTTTTTGAGTCTTGTTTTGAATACTCTCGACAACAGAGATTTGAGATCATCATCATTGAAAAGAGTCATCTGTATTCAAAGTTCATTGAACATAATCACTATTCTTTCTTATCTTGAGCTGTGAGAAATTCTGATGAATTTTGTTCATCACTTCTTGTTTAATCTTCTTCTTTTCAAAATGATGTGAAGAATTTATAGATCATTGAACTTGACTTGCGAAGTCTTCAGAATGAAGACTATCTGAAGATGAACTATGCGAAATGCTTTCGTCAGACAGATTGAAGATTGTCAACGAACTAGACATTTTATAGAATAGTTTGTATTAACAACAATAGTTGTTAATAGCTTGAAAATAGTATATAAACGATGTAATGAGTAATGCGAAAAGATAATGCAATATATAGATGATGCAATGAGTAATGCAAAAAGATAATGCAAAGAACAAGTAAACATGTTGTTCTATATTTCTATTTTTAATGCTCTTGACATCAAGTTCGAGTTCTTGACGAGTCGAGTTGAATTGACTCGATTTCTAGTCGAGTTGAGTCGCGTCAAGTTGAAAATATGAGCAACTCGACTCGAATTGAGTTGAAAATGTGAGCAACTCGACTCGATATCAATTCGAGTTCAAAATGTCAACTTGAAACTCGACTTGATGATCAGTCTATACTGAAATTGATGTGATTAATGTTGATTTTAACTCATTTGTTTTTGACTTCTTGACTAGATGATTCAATATAGTGTTTTCGAATGTGATGATCATGTTGAACAGATGACTTTCATTTGTTAAGCATTTCTGTTTTCTCTTCAAGTCATTGTTTATCAATGATTTCAGACTGATAAATGTCTTTGTGAACATCTTTAACATCATTGCTTTGAGTTCTTTCTGCTCTCATACGACGTGATATAAAGATCTGTATTTCATGATTCTCTTTATTCTTTCTTTTTCAATCTGTCATTTATGACATTGAGAGTTAAAGATCTGTATGTATCTTGACATGTTTTACATTTTCATATGTTTCAAGTCTGTTTATGAAAACAGTGCTTTAAACGATGATTTAATGTACAGTAAACACATCTTTACTTGTTTTTGCATTCATATGTTTTATGATTGTAGTCTTGATACTTTAAACATTGATGTGTTTTACAACTTGAATTATAAAACTGCGTGGTTTTTATGTTGATTTCATGATATACTTTCTCATCAATTAGCTTGTTCATCATCTCAGCGCTGACTATGCATATTATCAGCAAGATGTATCTCTTCTGTTCATTATTCTTTGTGAGTCACTCGACTTTTTCAATCATTATCTTCAAATGTATGTCTTTATTGATCTTGATGAGTGCTTTCGTTCTCTTCTTCTTTATGTCTTTAAACATTTCTTCAATTTTAATTTCATGTATCACTATCTTGAAACTGACTTCATGCAGACTTGCATTCAATGAAATCTCTTTAATTCAAAAATCGTTTTTCTTCAATATTTTCTTACTGTCTTTCATCTTGATTCAAAATATCAGTAAATTTGATCATCTCTTCATAATCTTTATGTTCTTACGCGTTGATAACATCTTGTCAATGTTAATTTCTCTCACTCATCTCACTATGTTCTTTGTTGTTGTTATCATAATTTTCTTGATCTTTTCTTTCTTTTTAATGAAGATCTTAATCTCGAATTTCTTGCAATGATTTTGCATTGATGATGCAATATTAATGCTGAGAACAAGATGATTCTTAAATGACGTTGTTGACTTTTCGTTCACTCTCTTCGCTCAGTTGTCAATGCATTTTTTCTTTTTCGCGAACTTCTTTTTGAGTTTGCTCATTATCTTTTTCAATCTCTTCAGCTGATTCTTCATGCATTGATTGATAGTCAACGCAGTAACATGTTAACACGTCAGCTTTTCTATCATCTTTGTTAATTTTCTCATCTCTTTTCAGAGCATCAGTTCGTTATTTCTACGTTTGTTGAGTTCATAAAGTACTTGCAGCTTGTTCAATTTCTTGTGTATATTCTTCATCTTGATTGAATTTTTCTGCAAGATAATGATACTCATCTCTTGCTCACTCACTAACATCACATCAATAATGCTCATCATTTGTTTCTGATGATCAGAATGAAGCATAAGCATCATGTTGATGAATGATGATGTTTTATTGTCAAAAGAGATTGATTAATTAGTAAATGTTTATTCTTTGTTGAGATTATGTCTAGAAACTAATTAGAGTGCATACGTGACTAGAATGTTTGATCTATAAAGATAGTTATAACTAAGACTTTAAGAATACAGAAGAAAGAAGATACAAAAAGCAAGAAAAACATGCTCTATATAGTAGTTACTCAGATCGACGCTAGTCTCAAAGAGAACGTGTTGAAACACAAGAAAAATGTTGGTTCAAAAGATGTTTGTGACATAAAGAAATGTGTTTGTCATAGACATCTGTTAACTACTCGTAACACAAAAAAGTGTGTTTGTCTAGAAGACAATAAAAGCTGATTAGAAGATGCTAAAAAAGAAAAAAGATGCTGAGTCATATCTGAGTCAAATCTGAGTCAAATTTAGATCAGATCTTGACTAAATCTTGATTAGTTCTAATCAATTCTGATGCATTCGTAACATTCTTTTAACTTATTGATAATGAATTAATTAATTTTTGTCATTCATTTCAGCTTTGTTCAATCTTTAAACTTTACTGTAGTTAAACAGTAGATTTGTAATCAACATTGTATATAAATGAGTTTCATCACTGATTTTATTATATTATAAATAAGCATAAAATAAATCATATAAATATAAAATGTATTGAGAATTATATATTAATAATAATAATAATAATAATAATAAATTCATACATTCTTGTGACATCGATTAAATTAACTCATAAAAGACTTTATGCTATTTGTATTAAGTGAACAAAACTCTCTGAGATAGAAAATCACTCACAGTTTATACAACTGCTTCATGCAGTTGAAACAGTAAGTTTTGAAACTATGTATTAAATTTATTCACGTTGATTGCACGTTAAAGAATGAGTATTCTAGTCACTTTAAATTGCTTCAAGAGCTTTGTTTTCATCATCATTTTCACTATTGTTCTGAAACTCTTCATGATGATGATGATTATTCAATAGTTTAAAAAGTCAGCATCTTGTAACATTCTTGATTGCAGATGCAATCAGTTTGAGCAATGCATGAGTACATGCTTCGTCGTCTGATGACTTCATTCGTAATCACATTGCAAGCTATTTATGTTTGAAACATTTTTAAAGTGCAGATAAACATTCAGATTTATGCGTTCAATTCTGATGTACATTACAAGAATGCTTTCTGCTTTCTGAAGATCATCATGCATCTTTATCATCTTATTGCTCAGATGCAATCTTTGTGCTGAAATTCTGTTAACATTTGCAACACATTCTTTGTACTTTTCTCATTATTGATTTCATTGATCTTTGTGATACTGCGTTATTGCAATGTTATCGCTTGTTGAAATCATTGTAAAGAAAAAAGTGCATCATTTGCATCTTAGCTGTATCTTTGCATCTTTTTGAATGAAAACATTCAGAAGTACTATTTTCTTAATGATGAGTAAGCGAGAAATGACATGATTAACTCTCATCAAATGAGCATGTATTAGTTTGCATGATTGTCTGATCTCTTGTGTTCAATCATTGATTCAACTGTGTAACGTGATTTTGTTCTATAACATGTTTAAATAAACATGTAGCAAACTCATGTATGTTTCTGTCTTTAAAGTTTCAATGTTTACTCTTTTGAATATTTCTGCTACATGATGCAAAGTTTGATTCTGAAGTGTTTCTAGTCTGCATTCTTTGCTCAACAGTTCATTTTTCTTGTCACGCTGATGTCAGACTGATGCTTTAAATGCAATTTCTGATCTCATCACTGCTGAGTATACTTGTCTCACTTTTGTGAAGATAGCTCTTCATATGAAGACTTCAAGATGACTAAGTATCAGCATTCTTGTAACGTGATTCGTCTTTATTTGTTGAAGATACGCATTTTATTGCAGTTTCGTGTTCAGTTACACTTCTAGAACTCATACGTCTGATTTTAATTTAATAACTAAGTTTTTTATTTGTATGCTAGTCATCATGTTGAATCTTTTCGATTTTCTAGTGAAATGTGTAAGCTCATACTTTTCTGATGCGAACGTTGCGTCATGAGTGTAAGTTCATTTCGCGCAGACGTTATGTACTTTGCTCAGTGTTTTGCAAATTTCTTCAGTGAATCTGTCGTAGACTAGAATGTTAATATCATTTATGAAGTCAAGCACTTTAATTTTAATTCTCAATGCTTTGCATTTTTTAATTAAACTTGCGTTGAAGAATAGAAAAAGAATCAATGAAATGAAGAATCTTTGCGATATATCTGCATTTATTTCACGCATGTCGCTCATTTATTCATTGAATATTAGCGACATCTTTTGATTCTTTAGAAAGCTGCGTGTTCATTTGATTATGTAGCTTAATGTTCTTTTCATTTTCAGCATATGCAGAAGTCTGATGTGTGAGACTTGATTAAACGCTTCAATGACGTTTAAGCTTAGCATAAAGATCACATATTTGATTTCACAGTCTCACATTGTGTGAACTTGATTTATTAGTAGATTTAATGTCAAGATCATAAATCACTTGCATCTTACTTTCATTTGAGCATTTGATAGCATGCAATGAATCTCAACTATGTCACTCAGTCTTTTGATCATGATCAACTTCAGCGCTTTGCTCATGATATTGAACAAAGCAATAAGTCGATACATCTTTGAATCAATATAATCACTTTTCTTTGATTTGCATAATACTATTGTTTGAGTCTTTTTGAACTGCTTCAAATGATACTTATGTATTATGCATGCATTGAATAAACTCGTCAGTACTGAGATTAATTCTGTGAGACTTGCTTGAAGTACTTTGTTTGAAATATCTGAAGCGCTTGATGCTTTGTCTGCTTTTATTCATTTAATTGTTTGCTTCACTTCATCTTTTGTAATATGTGAATTGAATGAGACTGTCAGAAATATGAATGATTTTGTGATGTTGTTGACATTTGCTTGAGAAGATGAGAAAAAGAACTTTTCTCGTGTCATGATGTCAGATCATCAACTCGATTTAAAACATAAATCGTCAATATTTTAAATAATCTCGATTCATTGAATCTGTTTCGCAGTTCAATGAATCAAGTCATTAATTTAGTCATTATCATCTTAATCTAGTCTCAGCAATTCTGTTTTGATCATTTCAGTCATGTGCACGAACTTCTGCAATCTTAAGTCAATAAAACTATTGTCTAGTCTTGATTCTGCTCGATTCATGTATATAGAAGTTCAATTCTCATTCTTTTCTTTTGCTCTTTGTCTTTCATCTTGTACATTATTTGATGTATTGTCTTGTATTTAGATTCTATCAAAATAATAATAATAATATCAGTCTTTTATATTGATAATATTTTTAATCTAGCTCAGTCTTTAACATTACAAAAGATCTACACTTTCTGCAACGTTTTCATACGTTGAAATCTCGTTTAGTTATTCTTTCACTTAAATGAAGTCACTTCACAATTTCTTGATCGATGATGAGCGTGCTGTTGAACAGTTCACTCAAAGTGTGATTGAAAATTCAGTTGAGATCTTTCGCGTAATGCAAGAGCTTCAAAATCAAGTTCAACAACATGATGTCATCATCTCATCTTCATTCATCATTCTTAATTCTTCAGTTTATATAAAGTTGAATTCTCAGTTTCTCATGATGATAGTTCAGATCATCGCACAAATCTTGAACAATCAATCTTCTTTTGTCGTTTATCTTTCTGTGAACTCTGTCGTTGTCTTCATTGCTTCTAGATTCAAGAAGCTTCTCAACATATTTGAGTATGAGAAGAACAAAGATCGATTGAATGCATGAGAGCAGAGTCTGATACAGCGCATGAACGTGAACGATGATCATTATTTCTTTCATCGAGTCAAGATCATCTATGTCAAGTCATGACTCATCATAAATAAGAAGACTCACAATTTAATGAGTCAATATCGAGTCAATAATCTTTGTATCATTTTTATCTTTGCAGATTAATGACATAAGTTACGTCATTACTGCAACAATTCTTTCAAGACAGAAGATGCTCATTTATATCTTTGCAAAACTTTGAAGCAAGATACAAATAGCTTTGTCAACTACTACAATCTTTTCTATCAAAAGAAAAAATGTTCTTTGATAAGAAATTTCTCATTAATTGACTGTCTGAAGCGTCATGTCAATTATTTCACTTAAGTCATCGTCTTCTTCTAATAAAATCTTGATGAAACTCAATCATTCATCTTTCATTAATGAGTTCAAGCATTCTTTGACATTGATGAAGAGCTTCAGCAGCTTAAGCATTATCAATCTTACTTCGTCTTTGTCATTGTTTCATTCATCAAAGTCAAGAGCATCTCTGCATCAATTAGTAACTCTTTGAGTTCACAGATCATCATTTTTGTGACTGTTGTTTCAACAGTATCTTCGTCTCTTTCTTTCTCATCTTTCAATGAGTCAATGAATCTAAACTTCATCATTATCATTATTCAAGATAAGACTCTGATCATTTTTAAGATTAAGAAAATCTGCAACAAGTGAAAGTTTTACTACTACTGCAAGTTGCAACATTCAAGCAAAATTGCTAAAGAATGCTCAAATAAGAAGTTCTTCACTCTGCATATCATGAATGTTTACGACAGTGATGTCATCAGTATAGATGAAGAAGTCTCGCTGTTCATAAGAAAAGTTTAGTTTCTGAGTTAAGTTACGCTCAGAAATTTGTATACATATCATCTTGTTTATTAGTCTCAATCTTTTCACTCTCACTTCAATCATATAGAAAGTTTTTTGCTAAATCTGTCTTGAAACTCTTTGAATTCAATTCAACATTCAAAAATAGTCACATGATAGTATTCTGTATTCTACATCAATCTTAATCTAGAGTTTTCACTCTCGCTCTGATTGATAGTGAAGTCTCTGCTTATGTCTTTATGAATAAATTCTTCACGCAACAACATCATCTTTTCTTGCATTAATTAATTCACTCTTGCAAACTTCAAGAATTTGATGATCAAGTCGCTTTAATCGATGACATTACTCATGTCATTGAAATCACAATGATTCTCAATGAACACATCAAAAGACTATTCTTTTATGTCATTGAATTAAGTCAGTATCTCATCATCATGAGTTTGTCATGACTTCATCATCACGTCATTGATGTCAATTTTGAGCACAATATTCTCATCTTGTTTTTCTTCTTCTGTCTTAATCATTGTTGCTCATTTCTCGTCAAGATCTATGATCTTAATCAACAAGAAGAAAATTTCTCATTTGAAGTTAACAAAGTAGCTTTCTCTTAATCTCGCTCTCAATTCACTCACAAGAAGTAACTCAGTTCATGAATCACTCACAAGAAGCAATTCAGTCTATAGATTGCTCACAAGAAGTAATTCAGTCTACAGATCATTCATAAAAAGTAACTCAGTTTTCAGTTCGCTTGCAAGAAGCAATTTAGTTTCTCATTCACATGAAAGAAGTAACTCAGTTTTCAGTTCGCTCACAAGAAGCAATTTAATTCTCAATTCACTTGCAAGAAGCAACTCAGTTTCTCGTCTGCTCACAAAAAGCAATATAATTTCTCGTTCACTCATGAGAAGTTAACTAATACTCAGCTTGTTCACAAGAAATAAATCTCGTTCAATCTTGTCTCTCATCTGAAACAAGAAGCTTCTAGTTGTATTTTTCAAGTCATTCAAAAAGAATACTCATTAAAAATCAAGTGTTGAAATTCTTTTCTTTCTAGAACTTCTGTTGTCTTTCAAGCAGATCAATTTAATCGATTTTCTATACAACTTGACATAGTCAAGTTGAGAGCTCAAAGCTTTGATCATGCTGCTCATGTCAAAGATATTGAAGTGTTTAGCATCATTCTAAAGAAAATTTATGTTTTCTTGAATCTTGAGTCAATCTCGTCTTCTAGTCTAGACTCTGATGAGTCAAAATTGCATCACACGACTTTGACTGTTCATTTAAAGAACAGTTCAACTCTTACTCAGTTCTCATCTCATTCTCAAGACAGTATATATGATAAGAATTATCGTTTGAATCTTCATCAAATGAAAAAGAAATTTTATTTGATTGTATTCATGACACAAGAAGATCTTAAAGTTTGTTGACAAAGTAAGAATGTCAATTCAGTCATAATTCTATCGTTCAGATATTTTGAGTTTCTAAACATCTTTTTCAAGAAGAACGTTGATATCTTGTCTTTGTATCAAGCTCATGATCATGTCATACATCTTAAAAAAGATGCTTAACTCTCAGTCTTCGCTTTGTACGACATGAGTCGTGATGAAATTCTAAAACTTCGTCATTATTTGAATGAGAATCTGAGCAAAGATTTCATTTGAGTCAGTCACTCTCAAATGATCACTTCTGTTCTCTTCATCAAGAAACTTGAAGAAGAACTTTGCTTCTGCATGAACTATCGAGATCTGAATGCTATCACAATCAAGAATCGATATTCTCTGTCTCTGATCTCAGAAACGCTGAATCATCTGAGTCAAGCTAAAATCTTTATCAAGCTGAATATCATTTCTGCATTCAATCGACTTTGAATCAAAGAAGAAGATGAAACTTTCATCATCTTTTGCACTCAATTTGAATTATTCAAGTATCTAGTCATGCTCTTTAATCTATGTAATGAGTCTGTCTCATTTCAGAAGTATATTAACAATACTCTTCACAAACATTTAGATAAGTTCTATACAGCTTATCTGAATGACATCTTGATTTATTTTGACAATAAACTCAAGCATGAGATTCATGTCAAGCTCATTCTGCGAAAGCTGCAAGAAGCAGATCTTCAGATAAATATAATCAAATGCAAGTTTCACATCACTCAAGTTTTGTATTTAGAATTGATAATCATCATCGAAGAGATCAAGATGAACTCTTCTAAAATAAACATCATTGTTAACTGACTCATCTTGATCAACGTTAAAGACGTTCAAAGTTTTCTAGATTTCACAAACTTTTATAAAAGATTCATCTATGACTATAGTAAAATAACTATCTCGCTCACTCATCTCATCAGAAAAGATGTACTCTTTGTCTAATTTCAGAAATGTCAGATTACATTCAACACTCTTAAGAAAGTCTTCACTTTCAAAATTATTCTTCGTCACTATAATTCAAATTACAAGATTGTGATAGAAATTGATGCTTCAAACTATGTGTTTAAAGACATTCTTTCTCAATATGATGAGAACAAGATTCTTCATTCAGTCGTTTACTTTTCGAAGAAGCATAATTCAGTTGAGTGTAACTACGAAATTTATGATAAAGAACTCATGATCATTGTTTGCGCTTTTAAGAAATGATGATTAGAGCTTGAAGACTCTATCTATTCTATCAAGATGATCACAAATCACAAAAATCTTAAGTATTTCATGTCAACTAAGCAGTTGAATCATCATCAAGCTCATTAAAGTGAGTTTCTGTCTAGATTCGACTGTTGCATCGCTTATTATTTTGACAAGATTAACGATAAGTTGAATGCTCTGACACGTCACTCAGAAGAATTCTTTAAAGAGAGAGATACATTTGATTCTTGACATCAATATCAACATCAGACAATTTTGAAAACTCATGTTTTAGATTTTGATATTGTTGAGAATCTCACTCTTGACATCTTCAACATCAAAGTCATGAAGCTTCAGTCACAAATCATTGCTCTAGATTCAATTCAGTTACATCTGTTCTCAATTATCTCAGCACTCTTGCAAATTCTAGTTCTCATGAATCTAGAAATTGAAGAATTCAACATTGAAGATGTCAAGCTTCAGCTAAATCAAGACACTCTGAATCTTGATGAAGATTCTGCTGACATTTTCACTCAAACATTGTGAAAGCAAGTTGAAATCAATGACAAATTCGTAGTTCAAATAATCGAAGCACTTTGCAATGAAGCACGACATCACAACAAGATTTCTCTAGCTGAGTGTGAAGAACATGAGAATCATCTGTACTTTCAAGAAAGAAAGTACATGCTCAACTCAGATAAACTACGTCTTCGTATCATTCAGCTTGCTCATGATAGTATCATTGATAATCATTCAGAAAGAGCAAAAAGCTATGAACTGATTAGTTGAGTTTACTGATGATCAAACATTTATAAGTATGTTCAATGCTTCATATGAAACCGTCACATATGCACACATTTCAAGCTCTTTAAACAATGAACTCAAGAATGATTGCATCTTCTTTCAATTCTCAAACATCGTTGACATGATATCTTCATGAACTATGTAGATTCTTTATCGCTCAGTATCTTCATGAATATCACATATAAATATGTTCTAGTCTTCATCGATCATCTTATCAAAATGAGACATTTAGTTCTCATCACTTCTATGAAAGTTGAAGAAGTTATCAACTGCTTTTATGCTCATGTTTGAAAACATCATGATTTACTCAAGTTCTTCATATCTGATTGAGATATACAATTCATCTTTGATGTCTGAAAGCATATGTGTAAAATGCTGAAGATAAACGTTAAGTTATCAATAATGTATCACTCTGAAATCGATGATCAAATCGAGAAAATTAATGCTGTCATGAAGCATTATCTTTGAATCTTCGTCAACTACATGCAAGATGACTGAGCTAAGTGACTTTCTGAAGTCAAATTCATCATCAATAATGCATCATCATTAATCACTCTAGCATCATTCTTCTTGATCAATTCAAGTCAAAACTTACGTCTAGACTTCAAGTCTTTTGAGTCTTTGCTTGAGAATCTTATGTTTCAAGCTCAAGACAAGTTCATTAATGTTGAAGAGTTCATCAAGAAGATGAAGAAACTGACTGAGCATCTACATGATGAGATGCTTATAGCTCAGATCATTTACAAATTCAATGTTAATCTCTTTCGTCATTCTTGTTCTAGATACTTCGTTGAAGATGAAGTCTGATTGAATGTTTGCAATCTCAGCATCGCTCACTTCACTGTTAAGTTAAACGATCATAACGTTGATCTCTTCAAGATCAAGCATGTCTTCAAGAACAATTTTCTAATTATTGAGTTAAATTTTTCAGCATTCATGAAGATTCATTCAATCTTTCATGTTATTCTTATGAATCATATTGTAAGTGACTCTTTTTCAAGTCAACGTCAGAAACTTCAAGAACTCATTATCATTGAGAATGATGAAAGATTCTGATATGTAAACAGCATACTAAACTTCAAGCGTGATAAATGCTATAATTCATCTTTGCTCAAGTATTACATCAATTGAAAAGATCACTTTTCTACTTAAAAGTCTTTTCATCTTCTGAATAATTGTGAGCAAGCACTCAATGAATATCATCTCGTCAATTCTGTCGTCGAAGAATCACATGTACTGTCATGTGTGATATTTTAATGTCAATGTCAAGAACTTTAAGTTCAATCTTCATTGTTTCAACTCAGCTCAAATCTGACTCAGATCTTGTCTAGATTTGTCTCAGATATCTTGTTTAAATCTGATTCAGATGTGACTCAGATGTATTCTAGTTTTGTTTGTGCATCATCACATTAAACTATGTTTCGTCTTTCTCTTACTTAAATCTGACTCAGATTTTATCTAAATCTGATTCAGACATCTTGTTTAAATCTGACTCAGATGTGATTCAAATGTGTTTCAATTTCATCATGCATCATCACATTAAAATGCGTCTCATCTCATCTTGCTTTTCAAACATCTTGCTCAGATCTGACTCAAATGTGACTCAGATTTATTTTAGTTTCATCTGTACTTCATTACATTAAAATGCATTCACATCAATTCTCATCTCATTTCAGTCTTCATCTTTAATTCTTTCTCATTTCATCTTGTTTCTTCTTATCATCTTGCAGAAGCTCAATCTTGAAGAGAGAAGTTACTGTCATGATGTCAAATCATCAATTTGATTTAAAACATAAATCATCAATATCTTAAATAATCTTGATTCATTGAATCTATTTTGCAGTTCAATGAATCAAATCATCAATTTAATCATCATTATTTTAATCTAGTTTCAGCAATTCTGTTTTGATCATCTCAGTTATATGTGCAAACTTCTGCAATCTTAAGTCAATAAAACTACTGTCTAGTCTTAATTCTGCTTGATTCATGTATATAAAAGTTGAGCTTTCGTTCTTTTCTTTTTCTCTTTGTCTTTCATCTTGTACATTATCTGATGTATTATCTTGTATTTAGATTCTATCAAAGTAATAATAATAATATCAGTCTTTTATATTGATAGTATCTCTAGTTTAGCTCAGTCTCTGACATTTTGCAGTATCTCGATTTTTTTCTTGAACATCATTGTCATATGATCAATGTTGCTTCACTTCAGTGACAAAAACTGAGAAAGCTTTTTAAATAACTGACTTTCAATTCTAACTCATTTTGCAAAGCATCATATCGATTTAAATGCTTCACTCAGCTTCTACATTTATGATCTGAAGTTTTTTTTAAAGTTTTTTTTTTAAAGTTTTACATGCTTATGCAGTCTAAGACTATGAAACACGATGCTATTTATCTAAATAGTAGCACTAAAGCGCTGTGTATATGCTAAATTACATGTAATCTAGTCAAAGTCGATGCAGTATATCTTCTCATTGAGCAGTCAGATCATTAAAATGCGCATATGAGCATGTGAGCTGTTTATATAATCAAGTGATCATATAAACAACTCAGAATTGTGAAAGCTGATCACTTTGACATAAGCTTTCAACTTGTCTGTATGATTATCAAGCTAAGCGAACTAAATGAGCTTTGATCTATGTAGATGAAAGCTAGTCACTTCAACGTGAGCTTTCAAGTTCGCTGTATGATCACTCAGCTGAATAAACTAGATGAGTTTTGATCTATGTATTTGCGACGCATGTAAATCGATCAGAAAATCGAAAAATCAATCAATTTACTGCGTCACACAGACGTGTATGTGCGCAAAAGCTGAGTCGTGCCTTCGTAATGACTGTATGAATGTCGTATATTAGTTGCAGCGCGTGCGCAAAGACGTTGCTGTCGTTCTGTGTATATGAGCAAAGACTATGTCATGTTTTTGCAATGTATATGATTGCGATGCATGTAAATCAATCTGATAAAGCAAAAAATCAATCGATTTACTGCATTATGCAGACGTGTAGATGTGCAAAAGCTGAATCGTATCTTCACAATATATGTGTGTATGTTGTATATGAGTTCAACGTGTGAATAAAGCGCTGTTACTGCTCTATGTGTGATTACGCTGCGTGTAAATCGGTCTGAAAATGCGAAAAATCGATCGATTTACTGCATCACGTCTGTTTGTATATGCGCAAAAGCTGAGTCGTGCGTTCGCAATATATATGTATATGTCATATATGAATTGCAGCATGTATGCAAAGACGTTGCTATCATTCTGTGTATGTGCGAGCTTCAACGTGCTGATGATCGCGTTGTTATTGCTTTGCTTTTCAACTGTGTATGAGCTCAACATGTGAGTAAAGCGCTGTTACTGCTCTGTCAATGTTGATGAGATTGTTCAACTCTTTTGACAAGCATAACTTGCAGAAGATTCGTAGTCAGCATCTTGTACAAATAAATCTCGTTGTTGATCTGTGATTTGAAGTGTATGTTATGAGTATATCAAGATTGATAAGACTGAACAAGACTGAAGCTCTAATCAATTCGTAGTGAGCGCTAGCGAGTTCTCTGCGTAATGATTAGAGCTAATCAGCGAGCTAGTCAGGTTTGACTCAGATTTGACTCAGATATGACTCAATCTCTTTTTTCTTTCTCAACACTCTTTTCTTTCATCAACATCACATTCTTCTCGTGTCACAAACACATTTCTTTCGAGTCTAGCGCAGTCTCTGAACATTACATAAATAGAAGCTTTTGTATCAATCTTCTTCTGTATTCTTAATATTCAGTTATAGCTATTTCTAAAGATCAAGCACTATCAACTCTGATCTTCATTAATTGTATCATCTAGACATGATTCTGACATTATATTAAGAATTCGTTAATCACACGATACTGATCTCATTACTCATTCAACATACTCGTCTAGACAGAACAAGTCTAAAGAAATTCATTTATCTGATGATCAATGATAATTGAAAGATAGAACAACACTAGAGAATTGAATAGAATCAACGATGAGACTGTTTGAATTGCTAGACTACTTATCGCTCATTAAGTACGTAAAGTTCATTCGATTATGAGAATTACGATAAAGAATCTTTGTGAATTGCTCAAGAATCAAATCGATCGATAGATTCAATGATAAAGAATCTTCGTTGTTTGCTAGAGAATCAATCAAATCAACAAACAAATCTCATCTTCTTTGTTGAAGATTAAACATCACTCTATACGTCTTTCTTCTTCAATTGTCAAGCATCATCATTCATTCAATTTTCTTTCAAACAAATCTTATCATGTTTAGTCATTCGTCTGCTGAAGAGCATTTTGAAGAATTTCAAAGTCGTTTCTCTCAAATCTCTGATGCTGATTCATCGAAATCACGAACGAAATCATCAAGTGTTGCATCATTCATTCATGAAGATGACGAATCATTCGCTGAAATGATAATACTTCTCATGTTCTACGAAATCTGAAAGGCTTGAAGTCTAGTTCTCGATGAAGAAACAGATCAACTCTATGAGTTAAATAAACAACAAGAAGACGAAATCAAAGAGTTGAAGACTAGACTTCAAGCTAAAGAAAACACTTCTTCTGATTTCATCTACTCTGAGCGTTTTAGATCTCAAAAAATACCTGATTCTTCGCTGTTTACTGATGAAAAGAACTCTACTTGAAAGAATTGATACGGAAAAATTCAGAATAAACTAGAGATCAACGTCAATCTCTTTTCTAATGAACGAGTCAAATTGAACTATATACATTCTAGATTATTCGATGACGCAGCTGAGATCACTCAAGCTAGACGCGAACGTGACTGTGTCAATCTCTATAGAATCATCGACGATCTTTTGAAAGAGCTAGCTCAGTTGTTCAATGATTCGAATAAGAAAGTCAAGTTTCGTAGAGAATACTACAACTTGATTCAAGAATTCAAGAAATTCAATGAATTTTATACTCAGTTTCAACGTCTATCTTTCTATCTAGACTATCATGAGAAGCAACTGATCGCTGATCTGAAAGATAAAATACACTTTCGTCTTCAATTCATTTGAGTAGATCAACTAGTTCAATCTGATTTTCTAAAAGAAATTCATTTCTATCTGATTCATTTGAATAATGATCAGCGAGTCATTCGAGAGATCAAGAACAAGATCAAACGCATCAATGATCTTTCTAAGACTATCTTTCATAGAGCGACTGTTGTCACTCAGTCAGTCAATCATTCGAAGTCTGATCAGCTAAAGTCGCGCGACGCGATTTTAACTAGCGTCAAAGAGACAGATATTTTAGTCGAAAGCTGTTTCATATGTCATAAATCAGATCATAGCTCTAAAAATTGCTTTGATCGATCTACTAAAATCAATGCAGTGAACAATGAATATGATCGCTTCGATTTCAATTCGAATTTCGATTCAAAAAACTAGTCATTTTTTCAAAAGTCATCAAAGAGATAAAGATTATATCTTTGTGCAAACTAGACGAAATTCTATCAAAAGAAAATTACTTTGAAAAGTCGTTTCTAATTGACGTTCATCTCATCTCTCAGAATCAATCTTTCAGTCTTCGTCTTCTAATAGACAGTGATTCAGTCATTTACATGATCATACATTCTAATCTAGTTGATAAAGTATGCGAGAAACTGAAAATTCAATTTATATCACTGGCAAAAGAGAAGCTAATAAGAGATTATGATGAGAAGATATCTAAGAAGATTATCACTCATAAAATTCTACTCAATCTCATCATCGAAAGTCATAAGAAATTGATTGTATCAATGCTGATAACTGATATTGATCATCATGAAGTCATATTGAGTAAGCTCTGAATGAACAAAAACGAAATATTATTGAATATGCAAAACGACGTCATTGTTTTTTCGAATCAATTGAATACTTTTATTTCGATTTTTTCGATTTCTCTCAATTCAAAGCACTCAAGTTGATCGCGATCAACTTTGTCTTCTTCAATCACTCAGACTAAGATCTCTATGATGCTCAAATGACTAGTTTGAGAAGAGTCATTCTCGATTCGAAGCATAGACACAGCTTCGTTCAAAACACTGTTGAATCATTTAAAGAAGAACAAGATCAAAGTCTTTGCTCTATTCATGATGAACATCAATAGAAAAATCGCGTATAATACTCAGTGCGATTTAAACGCTTTAAACGTCTCTTCAATCAATGAAACGACTCAGAATTGGGAAAATATTAAAGCGAAGCTGTCATCAAAATATCATGAGTTTCTAGATGTTTTTGATCGAGCTCAATCAAATAAACTATCTTCTCATCGCTTCTATGATCATAAAATCGAACTCATCAGTGATTCAACGCTTTCTCGCTGTCAAGTCTATTGAATGTTCTTTGTCAAACTTCTGAAAGTAAAGAAGTACTTAAACAAGAATCTGTTGAAGAAATTCATCACTTCTAGTCAGACTCTTTATTTCTTCTTCGTTTTATTCGCTCTTAAAGCAAATGAAGATCTTCGATTCTGCGTGAACTATCAAAAGCTAAATGTTATTTTCAAAAGAAATAGATACTCTCTATCGCTGATAAATGAGATCATTGATAAAATAGTGAGTTGCAAGCATCTGACTAGATTGAACATCATATCAGCGTTCAACAAACTTCGAATGCATCTCGATAGTGAGAATTACATCACTTTTATCACTGCTTTAGAAGCATATAAATACAAGATGTTATCATTCAAACTGATTAATGAATCGATCTTCTTTCAGCAATATATGAATGATGTTCTATGAAATCTTCTGAATGACTTTTGTCAAGTCTATCTAGATGACATTCTCATCTATAGCAAAATGAGAAAGAAACATAGAGATCACGTCAAAATAGTATTGAGTCGACTACGCGAAGCTGAACTGCAGATGAATATTCGAAAGTGCGAATTCAATGTAGAAGAGACTGTCTTTCTAGAAGTCATCATATCAGAACTAAATCTTTGTATGAATTTCAGCAAAGTGACAGTCATAGTCAGCTGAATCACTTCGATCAATCTAAAAGAAATTTAGAGCTTCGTGAAATTCATTAACTTCTATCGTCGTTTCATTAAGAACTTCTCGAAGCTAGTTAAATCATTCACTCAGCTGACTAGAAAGAACATGTCTTTTGTTTGAAATGAGATCTGTGTTCAAGTCTTTGACAATTTAAAGAAACAAGTCAGCTCGATCTCAAATGACAAGCTATTCTGAAGATCGATGCTTCAAACTATGTAAAAGATGAAATACTATCTCAGTATGATGACAAGAAAGTTCTTCATTCGATGATCTTCTACAGCAAAAGCATGATCTTCGCTGAAATCAATTATCACATCTATGACAAGAAATTGCTAATCATTATTCGATGCTTCAAACACTGACGACTCGAGCTGAAATGCACTGAACTACTCATTCAGATGTTTATCGATCATCAGACTTTGAAAATCTTCATGAAAAACAAACAGTTGAGTCAATGACAAGTCAACTATCTGAACATTCTATCGAAGTTCAACTTTCAAATCATATTTAGATCAGGCAAAATAAACATTAAAGTCGATGCTCTAATTAGAATGCTTCTAGCGAACGTCTCTGAATCAGCTCAGCGTCTTGAAGATTGTTTTCAGACTATTCTGACTTTTGATAGAATTAATGTTCTATTTATTGAATCGAAAGCAAATTTCTATCAGAGTATGAATGATCAATCAAACAAATGAGCTCTGCAGCGAATATAGACAAGCTATGAATAAAAACAAGCTCAAATTTCATATCACTAAACTGAAGAACTGCGAAATCATTGACAACGTTCTATTTAGAAAAGATTTACTGTGAATCTCTGAGAACATGCACACGAAATTACTACAAGAAGTGCATAATCAATCTTTAATCTTTCACTTCGACAATAAACGAATCATCGATCTAGTTCAGCGTTTCTACTATTGATCAAATCATCAAGCTACTATTCAATGATACATTCGAAACTGTTATGCTTGTCAGCGAAGCAAAGTCTCTAAAAATAGCATCAATGAACTTCATCATTCTTTTTCAATTTCACAGAAACGCTGAAAAGATATAGCTATGAACTTCATCACTGAACTACTTCTGTCAGAAAGCTATAACGTCATTTGCACAATCATATATTGTCTCATCAAAGAACATCACTATGTTCTCTGTCATTGAAAAGACGATGACATCTCAGTCAAAGAAACGATTTGAATCATGCTATGAAATGTCTATCGACTGCATGATCTACTCAGTTCTATTGTTTCGAACAGAGACTCTCAATTCATATTGACTATGTGAAAAAGTCTTTGCAAGCGACTGAGAATCACAGCTAGTCTATTCACAGTCTATTGTTTTGAGATCAACGATCAATCGAAACGAGTCAATCAAGACGTTGAACGCGAACTTAGAATCTACTGCAATTACATGCAGAACGACTGAGTCAAATGAATATCTATGATGAAATTCAGCGACAATTTCAATATCTTCTCGATCACTTCAATGATCTTCTTCTACTTCAATAAAGAATTTCACTCTTGAATAAGTTTCAATTCAGATACGACTGACTACAAAACAACTTGTGAACGACTTGAAGCTAGAAAAGCAGATGATATTGTCATTCAAATGAAAGAGTTACTGAACTTTAATCATCAACAATTGAAAAAGATGAAGCTGATCATTGAAGTTCAAATCAATAAACATAGACGAAACATCATTTATGAAGTAAATGACTGAATTTGACTATCTTTCAGAAACATCAAGACAACGAGACTCTGCAAAGATTTGAAAGACAAACAGCTAGATTTCTATCAAATCACTGTCAAAGTGAGTATCTTCTATCATCTTCGTTTATCAGTCAGCATGAAGCATCTGCATTCAATGTTCAACTCGAAGCTACTGCGATCATATTCAGAAGACTCTCTATCAGAACAGCATTCAGAATCACTCAAATTAATCACTATTGAAGATGATGAACATTGAGAGATAGACGATATATTGAACTTCAGACGCTATCGAGATTGAATACAGTACAAAGTCAAATGAACAGATCTAGATAGAAACGATGAATGATACTATGTCGATAAAGAGAAATTCAATGACTCAGAGAAAGTTTTGAACGAATTTCATAAGCTATATTCAAACAAATCGCGCTAAATATCGGAATAACTATTAACAAAAGTGAGCAAATAAACTACATTCATGCAAACATGAATTTTCAAAGAAGAGAGTAATGTTACGAGTGTATCAAGACTGATAAGACTGAACAAGACTAAAGCTCTAATCAATTCACAGTGAACGCTAGCGAGTTCTCTGCGTAATGATTAGAGTTAATCAGCAAGCTAGTTAGGTTTGAGTCAGATTTGACTCAGATATGACTCAATCTCTTTTTTCTTTCTTAACACTCTTTTCTTTCATCAACATCTTGTTCATCTACATCACATTCTTCTCATGTCACAAACACATTTCTTTCGAGTCTAGCACAGTCTCTGAATATTACATAAATAAAAGCTTTTGTATCAATCTTCTTCTGTATTCTTAATATTGAGTTATAGCTATCTCTAAAGATCAAGCACTATTCACTCTGATCTTCATTGATTGTATCATCTAGACATGATTCTGACAGTGTATGCATTTCATTTGTTGAATGATCTTGTTTTTATAATCATTGTGCTTCAAATATTCATTTCACGCTTCTAATGTATCTTGTGTTTTTCATATGATTTGCAATCATCTTGATTTCATTACTACTTTGAAGCAGCTTTGATTTCAAAAGTCTCTTACTCAATTTGATAACTTTGTTAAGAAAATAAATTTCTTGATGATCTTCTGTAATACTCTAATAATCTTGCACACTTTGTCATTCATCATAGTCTTGTCGTTTAAAGAGTGTTTCAAAGATAGATGTATTTGCAGATAAGTACTTAATGCTTCTGTATTCATTTTCTTTCAAAGTCATCAAGTTAAAAGTTGCACTGAGATTGTTTGTAAACATAGCTTTGTGACAATCAAAAGATGATTCAATCTCTAATGCAGATTGATTTGTATCTTGCACTTGCATGTCATGAACTGTATTTTCTCGCTGTTAAAGACTAAATCAATCATCATAAATTGATTGTGAGCTTTGCAAGTAATAATGTCTAATTTCAGCAATAATTTCAATCTTGCATTTGTAATGATGTTTAGTAAAGTATCAATCATCATATGATGAGTGAAGCATCTTTATTTCTCTCAATGAAAATGATGTAAATTGAAATCTTCTACAATTAGTTGTTCACAGTCATTCTTAAGTAGTTCATTCAAATGAGAAATGATTGAAGATCTTTCTGTGAATGTAGTAAACAGTGAGCATGAGTTGTAGATGTTTAGAAGTCTTAACGTCTGCATTTCGTTATCTGCATTACAAGTTAATATTTTGATTGAGCAAATGTCTGACTCAGCTGTTTTTACTATTCATTGATTGAATTTTAAATGTTTGTTAATGTATATGCATGTTCTTGATTAAGATGACGAGTTTTTCACTAGATAAAAGAAGTTGTGTGCTGAACTAAATAATTGTGAATCATTGTTGTTGTGATCTTACTTCTGTATAATTACTATGTCAAATTCGTAAACTTCTTTATTAATTAGAAATGATTCTTGAATTCTTAATAACTTTCTGATGTTGTATTGTAGAATTTGTAGAAAAGATTGTTTCATTATAAAGTTATTCATAACTGTTGTTGACTCTGTAATGAGAAGACTCTTTGTATGCTTTTGATCATCAAGAATCATCGATCATTTGACGAAACCAGCTAAAACTGACTACAAGCTCATCAAGCTAGCATCAGTCAAAAATATCTGTTTAGTCGAGCTTCTAGCTCACAAGCTCTAATAGTCACTCATCAACAACTAATAGCTAGCTACAATCACTTGTAGCTCTTGATGACAGTCATTTGCTTTTTATGCTCAAATAATACAATGCGCAATGTGTATCATCTGATCAGTGTTCACATTCAGCACTCATTATTATCAGTATGTGAAATTTGTAATCTGTGCACGTTTCTTGACAAATACTTATCACGTCATTATTTCATGATAGGTAAATTGAGGTATTTTATTCAGATTTATCTCGTTGTCGCATTGAAACATCATGTCGTGCACTGCTCAAAAGTTTTAGTTTCTTGAAAACAAGCTTGTGTATTTCATAATGTCTTGTACGATTCTTCATTCTTGCAAGCACGTTGTATAAGTTACTCGCAATCAATAGAACTAAAAGCATCAAAGCAACTTACGATTGTATTCATTGTTCATATACAAAATATTCTACTACTATCACTCGAGTTCTATATAATCGCTCTTACTTTCTCGTCAAACGTCAACATTGACGTTCAATTTCTTCTTTACTCTCTTCAGAAAAATCTGATACTCATTTTCAAACGTCAGTACACATTCACTTTCATTTGCTCTTTGATAATACAGAGTCTTAATGTCTATCTTCAGCTGCTTGCGAAAGTTGTTGAATGATCAAGCGTAGCTCATTTTTCGACTATCTTTCATCTTCGATGTTCATAATCGATATGTATCTCTGACTTCGTCGAACAAAATCTGATCAGATTCGACTTCAGTTGTGTTTTTGAATTCTTCAGACATCTATCTTGCATTAGTTATCGCTCATTTTTATAGCTGAAAAACGAACGCTCACATCTGAATCGTTCTTCTGATCTTGATTCTGTTCATCATTCAATATTTCTTGAAGTGTTTCATGTTCATCACTATTCATTGATTCTGATTGATTTGTTGTATTCTTTGTCTTTTCTGTCGCGATTTCTGTGTTGTTTGACTTTTCGAGCTGCGATGTTCGATTTCTTATGAGACTAGAGACTTCATTCACAGAATACATCGATGAGTACTTCGAATCAGTGAAAGAAGAGAAAGAACGTTCTCTGATGATTTTTCAAGACGCGTTAATAGTCAGTAAATCATCTATCTGATTGCAATTGAAATTATACGTCGCAGAGATGCTGTTGAATACGTCGTTTTCATGATATTCAACATGATTTACGACGCGTTCATGCAGCATGCTCAATATCAAATTTCTTCAAGTCTCAATTTGCTTTCGTCAGCTCTTGATCATTCACTTATGTGTTACTGTTGCATGTTAATCAATCATTGTTCAATTGTTTTAAAGATAAAGCACAAGAGAACATTGACAGTTGAGATGTTATACTCTCTACTGCAGCTTCTTTTCATTTCTTGATCTTCTTCTGATCACTTGTTCATTCGCTGATGACATGTTGAATCGCGATTGCTATGAGTATCATGATTTCATCTTTCAGCTCAGCAAACATGATTCTCATGTTTGATAGTTGATCAAGACTACGATCTTCTTGATTGAAAAATGAGACAGCAGTGATCTTCATGATCATTGAGACTAGAAAACGACATTCTTCAGACTAAGTACATGTCAGTCAACGCATCACGTCTGTGAAGATGTTTATTTTTTCAATATCAGAACTGATGAAGTTATCATTAACTAACAATCTGACGACATAGTTCGATGTATTGACTTTCTTGTAAAAGACATAATGATTCTTCACTACATCTTGAATCTGAAACATTATTTGTGCTCAATATTGTTCAATAGAATCATATAACTGTGTCTGTCAATCTATTGATGATATGACAAGATTTGAGTTGCACATTATCTTTCGAGCTTCGTCTATTGTTGATCTTTTCGCGACAAAGTAGTTCGTTCGTGATCTGTGTTTTAATTGATGTGCGCGATCTCTGTTTCAGAGATTGTGCATGAGATTGCTCAAGAGAACTCATTGTAGCTCTGATCATGACGTTATGCTCTTTTCTACTTCACACGTCATAATCGTTGTCAATAGAATGAGTTCTATGTATCTAAGCACATCGACATGAGCTGCAGCAGAGACTGTTCTCGATCATCATCTGAATTCTGCTCAAAGAATTTTTCTAGAGTTGTCATCTGAATCATCAATCTGTGCTGCGTTGTATCATGAACTCAATGCAAGAGAACTTGATGAAAATTCTGTCAATCTTTGAAACTTTGAGATTCATTCATTGAGCTGAAAAGATGACAAGATTGATAACGACGAGTGAGAATGCTGTTTACGCTGATACGTCTTTTTCTTTGACAAGATGTTCTTGAAAAATCGAATGACTTTAGTGAACTATGTTGAGATCATATTAGCTGAAAATATACATGATGATATTGACATTGATTTTGCCTTCTTCTGCAGTCATTCTGCAGATCACTGTTTTTGAGATGATAAATCATCATTTGAGCTGTTCAATGTATCAAGAAACTCGCGTTCTTATCTTTTAGATCTAAATTCAGATTCTTTCAATGATATGTCAAGATTATCGCTTGCTTTCTCAACTCTTCTTTTGACATTTCGTTGATAAATGAACTAAACATGATTATTGAGTCAGTTAACTGCGTGTCAACAATTCATAATACATGCTACGCATCTGACTATCAATCGCAGTGTTCGAGTTCTTCTTGTTCTTATTACTTGTCATGACAGTTCACTTAGAAGACGACGCGAAATAATGATTGATACATGATGAACTGATGAATGCGATCGAGTTCTGAGATAAAAGAGAAAAAGAGTGAAGAAGAAAAAGACACGACACGTACTTGAAGATATGCGATCTCTGAAAGCGTGTAATTCTGTTGTTGTTGACACTACTATGTTCAATTATTGACTGAGAATGAGTAGATTAGCATCTTAATGCTCATTTACTCTGTCAGATTCATGTTCTAACTTCGTTGCATCAAGATTGTGATAATGTTTTCATGACTTATTCAAAAGTATAGATAGATTTGAAAATTTGCAATAATTTATCATTGCACATGCAAACTGAGAATGCGAACTGCGAATCTTATTGTCGAAGAACTCTGAGCTCAAGCTGACTATCAAAGATAAATTTAAGAAAAAATTCGATAAATTATCTTTGCACATTATGCAAAGTGAGAATGCGAATTACGAATATTATTGCTGAAGAACTCTGATTATCAGAGGTAAATTTCAAGTGATTTACGATAAATTTATCTTTGCATGTGCGAATTGAGAATGTGAACTGCACATTTTATTGCTAAAGAACTCTGATTACTTGAGGTAAATTTCGAAGAATTTACGATAATTTGTCTTCACATGTGCGAACTGAGAACGCGAACTGTGCATTTTATTGCTGAAGGACTCTGAGTCTCACTCATTACATGATCAAAACTCGATGTACATGATGTTGCAGTTAGATCTAAACATGCAGTTTGCTCTTCGTCACGCTTGACGACTTCGTAGACGAGAATGATGAACGAAGATGTATGAGAAGAATCATGATATCTTTCATCGAGTTCATTTTCATTGTATCGTGCTTGACGAAGCTCAGATCATCAAGAATCATCTGTTTCAGAACTCTATAGTCTGCAGAGATCTGATGAGAAAGCATCGTTGAATGATTAGAATCGAATAGAAGAATTCTTCTCATTCTTCAAGTTTCTTTGCATTTCACGTACAGAAACTGTTGAGATGTTCAAGAAGAATTTCGTCGATTCGAGTAAAATACAGAATAAGATGAATAATGTCATCTATGTGAATGAAGTTGAATCAGCTGAGCTGAGTGCATGCGTGCGTGCGTGCATGCGTGCAGTGTGCAAACGACGTGTTCGTTGCTGATCGAGAAGTACTAGAGAGCGAGAAAAGAAGAAAAGCGAAAAGAGAATAGCGATGTGAAAGAAACAATGTGTCAAAAGAAGAAGAAAAGAAGAAAAAAAGAGCTTAGATTCATGAAATCACAATCAACATCTCTTTCACTCTCAACTCACAACTTCTCATCGCTGACGTTCTTTCATTAGCATTCTCATTCTCTTCGTTCTCATTCATCAG
>JAABUY010001229.1_pt1 | contig 35899 bp, 36 predicted proteins | sample 5560271 | NCBI WGS metagenome assembly JAABUY01 (sample SAMN10711886, study PRJNA513374) | rock metagenome | isolation source: Antarctica rocks | place: Antarctica: Victoria Land, University Valley
GCTCACCGCGGCGATGAGTCCGCTGGTGCCCGGAATGCGACCGGTGCCGTTCGCGCCTCCCTTGCCTTGCCCTGCACCGGATCCGGTTGTCGTTGCCGACGCCCCGACGGGTGCGGCGGGGCTGGAGGCACCGCAACCCCCCAGCGTGACTGCTGCGGTGAGGGCGGTGATGCTCAGGAGGGTGGACCTCATGCTGCTACTCGTTTCTCAGGGCGTCGATGGGGGCGAGTCGGGCGGCTCGGTTTGCGGGGTAGACGCCTGCCACGACACCGATGAACAGCGAGACGGCCAGGGCGGCGCCGGCCGCGACGGGGGAGATCGTCACCGGCTGGTCGAGGAAGCGCGGCAGCAGCACCACTCCGAGGAACCCGAGCGCGAGGCCGAGGACCCCGCCGGTCAGCCCGAGGAGGCTTGCCTCAACGAGGAACTGGCGCAGGATGACCCGCGGGGTGGCTCCGAGCGCCTTGCGTAGCCCGATCTCGCGCACCCGCTCGGTGATCAAGACCAGCATGATGTTCATGACGCCGATGCCTCCGACGAGCAGGGAGATGCCAGCGACGCTGGCGAGCAGGACGGTGAGGATGTGGGCCGTGCTCGTCGCCGTGGCGACGAGCGCCTGCTGGCTGCTCACGGTGAAGTCCTGCGATGCGACGGTGACGCCGTGGGTGCTCTGCAGTGCGCTTGAGGCCTCCTGGTATGCCGCGGAGAGGCTCTGCTGGTCCGTCGCCTGCAAGTAGATGGTCGAGACGCTCCGGCTGGATGCGCTCGTCGAAACCCGCGTGGCAAAGGTCGTCCGCGGCACGATCGCCTGGTCGTCCTCGTCGCCGGTCGTGCTCGCGCCGGCAGAGGCGAGGACGCCCACGACGGTGAAGAGCTGGTTGTTGATGGTCACCGTCTGGCCGACCGGATCGCGCGGGCCGAACAGCTCGCTCGCGGTCGTGGCCCCGATGACCGTGACGAGGTTGCCGCCGTCGAGGTCCGCCTGGGTCAGGAAGCGGCCGGTGGCCAGCGTCCGCGCTCGCACGGGGAGCCAGTCGGGGGTGGTGCCGACGACCGCCGTCGTCCAGTTCGTCGGCCCGACGGTGAGGGACTGGGACGAGCTGGACACCGGTGCGACGGCCGCGATGTCCGGGGCGACCCGCTGATCGGCCAGGACGGCCGCGTCGTCGGAGGTCAAAGTCGTCGCGCTACCGCGGCCGCCACGCACTCCTGCCGACGACGTCGTGCTTCCCGGGGAGACGATGAGCAGGTTGGAGCCGAGGCGGTTGATCTGGTCGGCGACCTTCGCCTGGGCGCCCTGGCCGAGGCCGACGGTGAGCATGACGGCGGCGATGCCGATGAGGATGCCGAGCATCGTCAGCGCCGATCGCAGCCGCCGCGTCCGGATCGCCTCGTATGCCGTGCGGATCGTCTCGCTCCAGCTCACCGTGCACCTCCGGTGGGCGCGCCGGCAGCAAGGCCCTCCGTCAGCTGGCCGTCACGAATGTGGACGACCCGCTCGGCCTGCTCGGCGACGCCCTGCTCGTGCGTGATCAGGATGATCGTCCGGCCTTGCTCGTGCAGCTCGGCGAAGAGACTGAGGACATCGGCAGTCGAGGTCGAGTCGAGGGCTCCGGTCGGCTCGTCGGCCAGGATGAGGTCAGGGTCGGTGACGAGTGCCCGGGCCACCGAGACCCGTTGCTGCTGGCCCCCGGAGAGCTCACCCGGCTTGTGGTCGATGCGCTCGGCCAGGCCGACCCTCGTCAGGGCCGCGACGGCGAGCTGCCGACGCTTCGCGCTGGACACCTTGGCGTAGACGAGGGGCAGCTCCACGTTGCGCCAGGCCGACATCGACGGCAGGAGGTTGAACTGCTGGAAGACGAAGCCGATCCGGCGGTTGCGGACCTCGGCGAGCTGTGCCTCGTCCATCCCGCTGACGTCGACCCCGGCCAGCTCGTACCGCCCCTCACTCGGCACGTCGAGACAACCGAGGATGTGCATCAGGGTTGACTTGCCGGACCCGGAAGGACCCATGACGGCGACGTAGTCCCCCGCCTCCACCGCGAGGTCGACACCGCGCAGGGCCTGGACCTCGAGCTGGCCGCTCGCATAGACCTTGCCGACGTCGTGCAGACGGAGGATCGGGTGGGTCATGACCTCCTCCACCAGCTCGGTGCTCACTGGCCCGCCCCGACCCCGGCGCCGTTCCGGACACTGCCGGAACCACCCCCGCGACCCTGCCCACCGCCGCCCGGGTTCGTCCCGCCGGAACCGGTGCCACGCGTCCGGGTCCCGGTGCTGGTGCTACCACCCTGTCCACCTCCGGTGAACCCGCGGCTCTCGACGACGACCGCGTCTCCGACACTGAGGCCGCTCGTCACCTGGGTCATCGTGCCGGCGATGAGACCGAGGATGACCGGTGTCGACACCGTCGCGCCGTTCTTGACCTGGTGGACGACCGTCTGGCCGTTCTCCGTGCGAATCGCTGCCGTCGGAACCGTCACGGCGTCGGTGATCTGCCTGACGACGATCGACACATCGGCCGAGCCCCCGGCATACAGGCCGGCGGGAGTGCCGGTGACGTCGACCGTCACGGGGAAGCTTGCAGTGCCGGCGCTCGTGCTGGCGATGACTCCGACGGAGCTCACGGTGCCGAAGACGGGCTGGCGCTCGCCGGTTGGTGTGACCTGGGCCTGCAGGCCCTTCTTGACCTGCGCGAGGTCCGCGCTGCTCACCGACGCGTCGACCACCCACGCGTTCGTCGTGATGACGACGATCTGCGCGCCGGAGGAGTTCGAGCCCCCGGAGCCGCCCGCGCCCGAGCCGCCAGCCCCCGCTGCGGATGTCCCACCACCCGACCCGCCCGCCGAGGCAGTGACGCGCGCGCCGGGGGCGAGGTTCACCGTGGCAACGGTGCCGGCGATCGGCGACGTCATCGTCGCCGCTACGAGGCCCTGTTGGGCACTGTCCCGCTTGGACGTCGTCGAGGCGACCTGGGCCCGGGCGGCGCTGGCCTGCGCCGCGGTGCCGCTCGCCAGGGCGGAGGTGAGCTGGGCGTTGGCGGAGTCGAGGTTGGCCTGGGCAACGGTCAGGGCGCCCCGCAGCTCGGTCGGGTCGATCGACGCCAGCACCTGTCCGGCGGTGACCTGGTCGCCGACGGCGACGTTGACAGCGGTCACCGTGCCCGCCGACGCGAAGCCGAGGTCCGCCCGTGTCTTCGGCGCGATCGCCCCCGTCGCCGACACGGTCTGCTTGAGCGTCTGGACGCTCGCCGCGACCGTCGACGTGGTGCTCGTCGCAGCGTCAGCGGTGCGCCGGGTGGCGACCCAGACACCCACGCCTGCGACCATGACCAGCACGGCAGCGACCACCATGACGATGGATCTTCCCTGCCACCGACGCCTGTCAGCCATGGCACCTCCTGTACGGTCTCGGCGCGGGTCCCTACCCACGCGGCCACCCGACCGTAAGCACCACGGCTCCGCCCCGGCTGGCACCGGCCTGTGGCTCGGCTGTGAAGGCGGCGGCGGAGGGCTCGGGGAGATTCGCCCGGACTTGCCGCCCTGGCTCGGTTGCATCTATCTTGGATGCATCATGAACTCCACGGCTGCCGCCCCACCGGCCTCTGCCCGGGTGTATGCCGAGCTGAAGCAGGACATCCTCGAAGGGCGCCGCCCCGGTGGGTCGTTCCTCACCGAGGGCGAGGTCGCGAACAGCACGGGAGTCTCACGGACCCCGGTCCGCGAGGCCCTGCTGCGGCTGCAGACCGAGGGGCTGGTCCGGCTCTATCCCAAGAAGGGTGCTCTCGTCGTGCCCGTCACCGCTGACGAGGCCCGGGACGTCCTCGAGGCCCGCGTCGTCATCGAGCAGTGGGCCGCCGCAGCGATGTGGACCCGCCGTGCCGACGTGATCCCGCAGCTGGGCGGGCTGCTGCTCGGGATGAAGGCCGCTCGGGCTGCCGGGGACATCAATGCCTTCGTCGGGCAGGACCGGCACTTCCACGAGGTCATCGTCGCGGCCGCCGGCAACGCCGTGCTGAGCCGCACCTACGAAGGTCTGCGCGACCGGCAGCTGACGATCATCGCGACTCAGCTGCGGATGTCCGACGCCCGCGTCGACGCCGCGGTCCGCGGCCACACCGAGCTGCTCGGCCTGCTCAGGGCCGGGACCAAGGCGGCCTTCGTCAAGGCGACGCGCTCGCACGTCGAGAACTCACTGGCCCGGTTGCAGCGTCACTCTTGAGCAGCACGCCCACCGCGGGCCAGCTGCACAACATCGGCGGTCGCCGGGCGTATGCCGTGTGGGGCGCCGCGATGGCGGTCTACATCCTCGGGGTCTTCCACCGCACCTCACTGGGCGTCGCCGGTCTCATCGCCGCGGAGCGCTTCCACATCACGGCCGCCCAGCTGGCCACCTTCACCGTGGTCCAGCTGCTGGTCTACGCCGCCATGCAGGTCCCCGTCGGGGTGCTGCTCGACCGGTTCGGCTCGCGCAGGCTGCTGATCACCGGTCTGCTCCTCATGACGGCAGGCCAGTTCTGGTTCGCCTTCGCCGGGACGTTCGCCATCGGGCTCGCGGCCCGCATTCTCGTCGGCGGCGGGGACGCGATGGTGTTCGTCAGCGTCATCCGGATCGTGGCCTTGTGGTTCCGCGTCCGCCAGACACCTCTGCTGACCCAGCTCACGGGTCAGCTCGGACAGCTCGGCGCCATCGGCGCCTCCTTCCCGCTGTCCGCTGCCCTGCACCGCTTCGGCTGGACGCCGTCCTTCCTTCTCGCCTCCGGAGTCGGAGTCGTCCTCGCCGTCGGCCTGATCTTCCTGCTCAAGGACTCGCCGTTCCGGGGCACGCCGCAGGAACCGATCCGGGTCTGGGCGGTCGCAGCCACCCTGCGTTCGACGTGGGGCACTCCCGGCACCCGGCTCGGCCTGTGGTCACACTTCACCAGCCAGTTCGCGATGACCGTCTTCACGCTGCTCTGGGGCTTTCCGTTCCTCGTCCGCGGACAGGGGCTCAGCAATGGGACGGCGAGCGCCCTCCTTGTCGTCATGACGCTCGCCGCGATGATCAGCGGCCCTGCCCTCGGCGGCCTCGTCGGCCGCATTCCCTACCACCGTTCCCGCCTGGTCCTCGGCATCGTCGGTTCGATGGCGTCGGTGTGGGCCGTGGTCCTTCTCTGGCCCGGACGAGCACCCCTGCCGCTGCTCGTCCTCCTCGTCGTCGTCACCGCCTTCGGCAGCCCGGGCGCGATGGTCGGCTTCGACCTCGCGCGCACCTTCAACCCCCAGCACCGCATCGGTAGCGCGCTCGGCGTGGTCAACATCGGCGGGTTCGTCGCCTCGCTGCTGACGATGGCCCTGATCGGGTTGCTCCTCGACCGGCTGGCTCCGGGCGGGCCGCAGGACTACACCCTCGACGACTTCCGCCTGGCGATGTCCGTCCAGTTCCTCTTCTGGGGCTTCGGCGGCGTCCAGGTCTGGCGCCACCGTCACCTGACCCTCAGCCACCTCCAACGGACCAATCCCGAGGCGCTCGAGGCCCTGCGTCGTGGAGAGTCCATGCTCCCGGGGATCTCGACCTAGCCGACACACCGACCGGCGCCTCCGGACACGCTCGGTATGCCGGCGGCGAGCCGCCCGGTCGAGGGTCACCTTGCCGCTGGGTAGGGTCGGCGAATGGCGAATGCTGGGAGGGTTCGACCGATCGCGGCGGTCGTCTTCGACTTCCACTCGACGCTCGTCAGCGGTGGCGACCCGTTCCGGTGGCTCGACACCGCCTGGCGATCTCTCGACCGACCCGGCTCGATCGAGACGGCCCTCGGCGCCGAGACCCTCACCCGGGCCGCCGGCTTCCTGGACCGCATCTGGGACCATGCCCGTGACATCGATCCCGACAACGGCCGGGACCTCAGCCCCGAACGGCACCGTCAGGTGTTCGACGCGACCATCGAGCTGGCGCCGGGTGTCGACCCGGAGCTCGCCGGTGCCCTCTACATCGCCATGCCGCACCGGTGGGAGCCCTACGACGACACCCTGCCGGTGTTGAGGGCGTTGCGCGAGCGCGGGATTCGCGTCGTGGTGCTGTCCAATGTCGGCTTCGACCTGCGGCCTGTCCTGGCGCGTGGCGGCATCGAGCCTCTGGTTGACGGCCTCGTCATGTCCTACGAGGTCGGCGTCGTCAAGCCGCATCCGGCGATCTTCCAGCACGCCCTCGGCGTGCTCGACGTGTCCGCCGCGGACGCGCTGATGGTCGGCGACAGCTGGCAGGACGACGGGGCTGCAGCGGCCCTCGGGATGCGCACGCTCATCCTGCCCCGCACCGACGGGCCGGTCCACGGCCTCGCCGCCGTGCTGCGCCTCGTTGCCAGCTGACGTCCCACGAGACGTAGCCGAGTCCGCAGGGCCGCATAGGCGGCTTGACGCTGCGTCGAGTGGGTTGACGCTCGGTGCAAAGGGCGTCAACCCACTCGACTCTGCGTCAACCCCGGACCGGCGTCGGCGTCAACCCCGGACCGGCGTCGGCGTCAACCCCGGACCGGCGTCGGCGTCAACCCCGGACCGGCGACAAGCGTCCCCCCCGGACCGGCGGCCGGACCGCGACCAGGGTGCAGCCCTCACGGCAGCGCGTGCACCGCACCCGTCCAACGTCGGCGCAGCCAGCGGTCGTGACTGGTGACGACGACAGTGCCTGACGACCGGCCGAGCGCCTCCTCGAGGTCCGCGGCGAGCGCGAGCGAGATGTGGTTCGTCGGCTCGTCGAGGAGCAGCAGGTCCGGACTCCCGGCGAGCACGACCGCGAGGGCGAGCCGGCGCTGCTGACCGACGCTGAGCACGCCCACCGGCTTCCCGAGCTCGCGCGGGTGGACCAGGCCCAGCTCCCCAGCGGTGGGACGGCCGACTCGCCGGCGGCCACGGCATACACCTCGTGCGCCGAGAGGTCGGGGCGCGCGAACGTCACGTCCTGCGGGAGGTAGCCCACCCCCCGCGCGTGCGCCTGGACCTCGCCACGGGCCGGGCGCAGCTCCCCGGCGAGCACCGCGAGGAGCGAAGACTTGCCGCTGCCGTTGGCGCCGGTGACGAGCAGGTGCTGCCCGCTGGCGACGGTGAGCCGCTCGACGCTGACCCGGCCGGGCACGACGAGGTCGCGCACCTGGACGGTCGCCGATCCGGCAGCGAGAGTCCCGGCGAAGCTCAGCGGCCGGGGAGGCTTGCGGATCTCGACCCGCTCGATCGCCTCGATCCGCCGCTCGACGTTGTGGACCCGGCGGGCAACGGTCCGCGCGACGTTCGCCCCCTTGAAGCCATAGATGTACTTGTCGTTGTCCTTCGGCCCGCGGTCGTGCGCCACCGTCCGAGCGGTGGTCTTCTCGGCGAGCCGAAGCGCCTTGAGCTCGTCGCGCTGGGCGAGGAAAGCCTCCTCCCAACGCCGTCGGGCACGACGCCGCTGCGCCAGGTATGCCGTGAACTCACCGAAGAACCTCGTCCCACCTTCGCCGTCGATCCCGAAGTGCGAGGGGTCGAGGTCGACGACCACGGCGGCGGTGTTGTCAAGGAAGACCCGGTCGTGGCTCGCGACGACGACGACTCCGGCCGAGCTCGTGACGAACTCCTCGACGAAGGCCATGGCCACGTCGTCGAGGTGGTTCGTGGGCTCGTCGAGGAGGACGCAGTCCGGTCGCCGCGTGATGATCGCAGCCAGGGCGAGACGGGTCCGCTCCCCGCCGGAGAGCGTGTCGACCGGTCGCCCTCGGTCGAGGTGGCGCAGCCCGAGGTGGGCGGCAGCGAGGTCGGCCCGGCGGTCGGCTCCCCAGGCGTCGTGTGCCTCGGCCCAGGCGAGCTGGTCGGCATACTCCTGCCCCACGGCGGGGTCACCCGAGCCCAGCCCGGCAGCGAGCTGCTCGAGGCGAGCCACGGCGTCGTGGAGCGGGGCGAGGACCTCGGCGAGGACCTCGGCGATCGTCGCGCCGGGGGTGAAGTGGGCCTCCTGTTCGAGGTGGGCGACGTCGCCCGGACGCAGAACGCTTCCCGTGTCGGGCTCGTCGGTGCCGGCGAGCAGGCGCAGCAGGGTGGACTTGCCGACGCCGTTCTCACCGACGAGGCCGACCGGCTCGCCGGGGTTGGCGACGAGGTCGACGCCGTCGAGGACGGTGCGGTCGCCGAAGGAACGGGAGATGTCGCGGGCGACGAGGGGAGCGACCGTGAAGTCGGTGGGCGGTGACATCGAGAATCCTCGGTGCGAGCAGGAAACCCGCCGGGCAGTGCCTCGGGCGCGGGTCGGCCGATGTCTCAGAACCTCATGATGCCTCCATGCTGCCTCACCGGGGCAGGGGAGCGCCACCCGCTATGGCGCCCGGGACGGTCGGTGTGAGGATGGACCATGCTCACCCTCGAGCTCGCCCAGCTGCTGAAGTCGTCCGGACTGGGGTGGACGCCTGCCTCCGGTGACCGGTTCGTCGTACCGGTGTCCGACATGGAGGAGCAGGTCTTCGTCCTCAGTGACATCACGGCCGACATCCACCGGTTCACCTCGGGGGATGTCATCGGCTTCAACGGCACGACCGAGTGGGCCCTAGACAGCATCGAGCAGGAGGCCGTCGTCTGGCTGCCCCGCGAGGGCCAGCTCCGCGAGCTGCTCGGGGCAGCCTTCGTGCGGCTCGAGCAGGTGACGGGAGGGTATGCCGTGACCGCGACCTCCGCAGGCGGGGTCGAGGGCCGCTTCGTCGACATCGATGCCGAGCGGGCCTACGCCCGGGCGCTCCTCGCCCGGCTCAGTACTCCTCGGTAGGGGAGGCGCCGAGCGGCTCAGTCAGCGCTGGCGCGGGGGTCGCGGCAAGAAGGAGCTCGTCCGCTCCTGGTATGCCGGGTAGCCGGGTCGCTCAGCCATGTGCTGCTCGAGCAGCCGGGCACCCGTGGCAAAGACGAGGAAGTACGTCATCACGGCCGGCGAGAGGACCGTGAGCACGCCGGGCCAGGCGCTCGCGGCGACGAGGAAGATGCCCCACCAGACGGCGGAGTCGCCGAAGTAGTTCGGGTGGCGGGTCCACCCCCACAGGCCGTGGTCCATCACCTGTCCCTTGCTGGCCGGGTCGGCCTTGAACGCGGCGAGCTGCGCGTCACCCACGGCCTCGAAGACCAGGCCGACGAGCCAGAGGAGCACGCCCAGAGCGGCCACGACGACCACGCCGCCGCCCGTGGCCGCCGACACCTGGATCGGCAGGGAGACGAACCAGATGGCTGCGCCCTGCACGAGGTAGACCTTGCGGACGGCCACCAGAAAGGGGTCGCCATTCTCGCCCTCGAGCATCTTCGTGTAGCGCGGGTCCTCCCCCTTCCCGGCGTTGCGTCGGTGCATGTGCCACGCGAGCCGCAATCCCCAGGCCGCCACCATCGCGAGCAGCACGAACCGCCTTGCGGCCGAACCCTGCCCGGCCAGGGCGGCCGTTAGGGCCACGACCACGAACCCCAGTCCCCACGCGGTGTCGACGACGCTCACCCGGCCGGCCCGCCGCCCGAGGACGGCGGTGGCGAGCATGAGCACGACCACCGCGAGCAGTGAGAGTCCGCTCACCGCCAGAAAGCTGCTGGTCGAGAAGCCGGTCATGACCAGGAGCTCGGACGGACCGCGTCGAACCCGGACCGGCCCTGCGCATCCGGGCGGACGGCGAGGATCTGGTCGACGCCCATCCTGCCCTCCCGGAAGGCCATCGCGCCGCCGACGAGGTAGAGGCGCCACACCCGCGCGACCTCCTCCCCGACGAGAGCGACCGCGGCGTCCCAGTTGCTCTCGAAGGTCTCGTACCATGCGGCGACGGTGCGCACGTAGTGCTCCCGCAACGCCTGGACGTCGCGGACCTCGAGGCCGCCGTCCTCGATGAGGCTGACGGTCTCGCCGACCGGCCGCATGTGCATGTCCGGGGCGATGAACGACTCGATGAACGGTCCGCCCCCCGGGAAACGGCCCCGGCGCGACATCTGCTGGATGAGCACCCTTCCCCCGGCACGAACGTTGTCGCGCAACGCCTTGACGTAGGTCGGGTAGTTGCGCTGACCGACGTGCTCGCCCATCTCGAGGGAGGCGACGGCGTCGTAGTGCCCGTCCGCGACATCGCGGTAGTCCTGGAGCCGGATCTCTACCCGGTCCTGCAGCCCGCGCTCCCGGATCCGCTCGTCGATATAGCGCTTCTGCTCCTTGGCGATGGTCACCCCGGTGACCTGCGCGCCGAAGTGCTCTGCGGCATACAGGCTGAGCGACCCCCAGCCGCAGCCGACGTCGAGGAAGCGCATCCCCAGCTCGCCGAGCCCCACCTTGCGGCAGACGAGGTCGAGCTTGTCCCGCTGCGCGTCCTCGACGGTGTAGCCGGGCGAGTCCGACGTCCAGTAGCCGCACGAGTAGGCCATGTGCGGGTCGAGGATGAGGGAGTAGAACTCGTTGGACAGGTCGTAGTGGTGGGAGATCGCCTGCTGGTCGCGGCGTGAGGTGTGCAGCCGCCCGCGTAGGCTGGCCTGGCTCGCGGGCGCCGGTGGCGGCCTGCCGATGGCGCCGACCTCGCGAGCCGTCCGCAGCAGCGAGGCGATGCCGCCGGGGGTGGGGCGGATGCCGCTCAAGCCGCGTTCGCGGGCGACCGCCCACACGTGGGTGAGCGCCGCGTCGAGGTCACCCTCGACGTCGAGCTCACCGGTGACATAGGCCTGGGCGGCGCCGAGCTCGCCCGGGTGCCGCAACAACCGACGAAGGGCGCCCGGGGAGCGCAGGAGGACCGTGGGCGCGTCGGTTGGCCCTGCGACGCTGCCGTCCCAGGCGGTGAGGCGCACCGGCAGCTCGCCGCCGGCCACGGAGGCCAGCACCCGGGCCAGTGCGGGCGCGACCCCCGAGTCGGTGGTCGACAGGTCGGCGTCGGCGCGGTCGAGGACGGTCATGAGGTCACCGCTCTCCGGTCGAGCAGGATCTGTTGGACGTCGATGTAGCCGGAGAGGAACCCGGCCCGTGAGTACTCGAGGTAGAAGTGCCACATCCGCTGGAAGACGGTGTCGAAGCCGAGTTGGGTGATCTCCTCGGCATGACCGGCGAACCGCTCGTCCCAGAGCCGCAGCGTCTCGGCGTAGTGCTCGCCCATGGAGAGCCGGTCGACGACGCGCAGCGACGTGTGCCGCTCGGTGATGTCGTGGATCGCCTGGGTCGACGGCAGGAAGCCACCGGGGAAGATGTACTTGTGCACCCAGGTGTAGGTTCCCTTCGTCGCGAGCATCCGGTCGTGCGGCATCGTGATCGCCTGGATCGCGACCTTGCCGCCGGGCGCGAGGCGCTTGTCGAGCGTCTCGAAGTAGGTCTGCCAGTAGGCGTGGCCGACCGCCTCGATCATCTCGACGGAGATGATGGCGTCGTACTCCCCGTCGACCGCCCGGTAGTCGAGCAGCTCGACGCTCACGGCGTCGCCGTGGCCCGCGGCCTCGATCCGGTCACGCGCCAGCGCCTGCTGCTCGGTGGAGAGGGTGACGGTGCGCACCGTGGCCCCCCGCTCCGCGGCCCGCAGGGCCAGCTCTCCCCACCCGGTGCCGATCTCCAGCACGCGCGTCCCCGCCCCGACGCCTGCGAGGTCGAGCAGCCGCTCGATCTTGCGCCGCTGGGCCGTCGCGAACGAGGCCCAGTCCGGCGCCTGCACCGGGGTTCCGGCCACCTGGACGTGCTCGGTGCAGACCGGAGCAGCCGGGAGGTGCGGGGCCTCGAAGAGGGCCGACGAGTAGCTCATCGTCGGGTCGAGGAAGCGTTCGAAGAGGTCGTTCGACAGGTCGTAGTGCCGCGAGATGTTCGAGCGGGTGTTCGTCGTCGTGTTCTCCTCGGACCGGGGGTGGCGGGCGACGTAGACCGCTCGCAGCTTCTGCAGCGGCTCCGGGACGAGCGTGCCCATCCGCGCGGCGAAGACGGCGAGCAGTGTGCCCAGGTCGGGCGCGCTCCAGTCGCCGGCCATGTAGGACTCACCGAAGCCGATGAGGCCACCGCTGCCGAGGCGGCTGAGGAAGGCGTCGGGGCGGTGCAGGACCATGACCGGCGCGCCCGGCACGTCGGCCGCACCGCCACGGACGGTACCGTCGGCATACTCGACCCGGATCGCGAGCCGTTGCACGACCTGACGGAAGAGCCGGTCGGCGACCCGAGCGTGGACGCGACGCTTGACCCCGCTCGGAAGCCGGACGAGGTCGGGCCAGCGGCTCATATCGACCTGCGGCAGCGGGAACTGTTGCGGCGTCAAGGTGCTCATTGCACTGTCTCCTGCGGGGAATGGGTGGGGCGAGGGCGGACCGGCAACCGGCGAAGCCACAGACGGATGCCGTGCCAGCGGATCTTCGCCATGACGGCGAGGGGTTCGAGGGGTTGGGTCACAGCAAGGCGGAGCACGTATGCCGGGCTGGCAGCCCGGGCGCGACCGGTCAGGACCGCGACGAACGGCGGCCGACCTTCGCGCCGCAGGACGACGCTGACCCGAACCTGGTCGTCGGGCTCGGGAAGGAGCAGGTCGTAGGAGCCGTCGACGTCGTTGAAGGGGCTGACGTAGAGCGACTTCTCCGTCCTGGCGCGGCCCAGCTCGTCGGTGTGCGCGAGGTAGGCGTGCCGCTCACCGTAGGTGTTGTGCACCTCGACGACGACACACTCGAGCCCTCCGTCGGTCCGATGGCACCAGAAGACACTGATCGGGTTGAAGACGTAGCCGAGGACGCGGGCGTTGGCCAGCATGAGGATTCGCCCCCCGGCCAGGTCGACACCGTGGGTCGAGAGGAACGCGTCGAGGTTCTCGCGCAGGCTGCGCTCGGCTGCACCGAGGTGGTCCCGGCCCTCGAACCGGGCCAGTCTCCCGAGAAGTCCGAGCTGCGGCAGCGCGTCGAGGTCGACGAGCCACGAGTAGCTGCGGTGCTCGAAGTCGCTGTGCACCGGCTCGCTGCGGACGTGCCGGATCGAGGTGGCGTAGAGGCGTGGGGCCCTTGCCGCGCTCATGAGGCAGGCTCGAGGTCCGCCAGGCCGGCACCGGGGCGCTCCCGGGCAGCGATTCCGAGACCCGCAGGAGCGACGCGTGGTGCAGGGGTCCCCCAGGCCACACCCAGGTGTGCTGCCGCCCGGACTCCCGAGGCAGCCCCGTCCTCGTGGAAGCCCCACCCGTGGTAGGCGCCGGCGAAGGCTATCCGGTCGGTGTTGATCAGGGGCAGCTGTGCTTGTGCCGCAACGGAGCCCGGGGTGTAGAGCGGGTGCTCGTAGTGCATGGTCTCGATCACGAGAGCGGGGTCGACCAGGTCGTCGCCGCCGAGGGTGACGAGGAAGCGCTGGTCCGTCCCGTCCAGGCGCTGGAGCCGCGTCATGTCGTAGGTGACGAGGACGCGGCCGGCCTCCTGGCCGGCAGGGCGGCGCCAGTAGTTCCAGGAGGCCCTCGCGGCGGAGCGGCGGGGAAGGACCGACTCGTCGGTGTGCAGCTGGGCGACGTTGCTGGAGTATGGCATCGCGGAGAGCACGTCGCGCTGGAGGTCGCTCGGGTCGCCGAGGATGCGCAGCGCCTGGTGCGGGTGGGTGGCGATGACCGCGGAGTCGAAGTGGTCGCTCTGGCCGTCCGTGCCGATGATGGCCACGCCGTGGGAGCTCTCTCGCACTGCCCGGACGGGGGTGGCGGTCCGGATCTCGTCCAGGCCGGCTGCGACCTTCTCGACGTAGCGGGCGGAGCCCCCCACGACGGTGCGCCACGTCGGCGAGCCGGACACGCTCAGCATGCCGTGGTGGTCGAGGAAGGCGAAGAGGTAGCGAGCCGGGTAGTCCAGCGCGGCCGACGGGTCGCAGGACCAGACGGCCGCGACGACCGGCTGCAGGAAGTACGTCGTGAAGTAGGGGCTGAAGCCGCCCCGGGCAGCGAAGTCCCCGAGCGTCTCGGCGTGGTGGGCCCCGCCCTCAGGGTCCGTGAGCACACCGCGGGCCAGGCGGTGAAAGCGCCGCACCTCGCCGAGCATGCGCAGGTATGCCGGGTTGCGGAGGTTGCGCGGCTGGGCGAAGAGGCCCACGAGACCCTTGGCCCCGGCGTACTCCAGGCCCTGCTCGTCGCACCGGACGGACATGCTCATGTCGGACTCCTGCGTGGCGACACCGAGCTCCTCGAACAGCCGGAGGAGCGTGGGGTAGGTCCGGTCGTTGTGGACGATGAACCCGGTGTCCACGCAGATGGTTCGCTCGCCGATGACGACCTCATGCGTGTCGGCGTGTCCGCCCAGCCGGCCGTCGGCCTCGTAGAGGGTGACGTGGCACTGGCCGCCCAGGACGTGCGCCGCCGTCAGCCCGGCAACACCGCTGCCGATGACCGCGACCCGCCGAGGGCGGGGCAGGGCTGAGCGGCTGGAATGGCTTGACACTGGACGTCCTTCGGTCGGGGCTGGTGACACGTCAGTGGTTCGTTCCCAGCCTCCCGACGGATTGCCTCGGATGGCCCCGTCAGGCGAAGCTGAAGAGCGCGATCGGCTCCGACGTGGGGGTCCGTGAGCCGCCCTCCGGCTCCACCGTGATGCCGGCCCCGGCCGCCGCGGCGGCGTCACCGTCGAGGACGACCGTCTGGTCGCTCTTCGGTGGCATGAGGCCGGCTGGTGACATGGTGCCTGCGGGCGTCTGGAGCCACAGCTGGTAGACCTTGCCGCTCGGTGCACTCGGCATGCCGTGGGTCACGAGCACGGCCCGACCGACCTCCTTGGAGCGGACCAGCGTCGCCGAGGCGCCGCCGGGGAAGGTCTTGTCGCTGCTCTGCTTGTCGGATGCCGACAGGACGCGCTCTGCGACGGTCAGCTGGGCCTGGCTCTGTCGCTCCCAGGGGTGGGTGACGGCGACGGCGCCGCCACCCAGGAGGACCACTGCGGCGGCCGCGGCGACCCAGCGTGATGACCGGCGGGTCCGGGCCTTGGCCGCGGCAGCGGTCTGCCGCGTCCGGGTGGTCTGCTCGATCCGCTCGGAGACCTGCTGGACCATCCGTGGAGGCAGCGGACGGACCGCGGTGATGTCGCGCAGGACCTGCTCGCGCAGTCGCGCGGGCGGCAACGACGGGGGCAGGAGGGAGAGCTCGGTGGCGGCGGCGCGCAGGCTCTCGACCTCGTCCCGGCACTCGGGGCAGACCGCGAGGTGCTGCTCGAAACGGGCTCGCTCCATGTCGTCCACCGCGTCGACCGCGTAGGCGCCGGAGAGGGTGTGGATGTCATCATTCATGGCTGGAGTCCCAACGTGTCACGCAGTCTGATCAAGCCGTCACGGATCCGGGTCTTGGCCGTGCCGAGGGGGAGGCCGAGCATCGTCGCAACCTCCGAGTGTGTGTAGCCGCCGAAGTACGCCAGCTCGAGAGCCCCTCGTTGGGCGGGAGTCAGGGTCATCAGCGCCCGTCGAACGCGCTCGGCCTCGAGGGAGGAGTGCGCGGCGTCGGCTGTGCTGTCGTAGTCCACGTCCTGGTTCGCTTCGTGATAGCTGTTGTCCCGCCGGCCGGCGGCCTCTGCGGATCTCACCCGGTCCACGGCTTTGCGGTGGGCGATGGTCATGATCCACCCGAGGGCACTGCCCCGGTTCTCATCGAAACGGGAAGCCGTCTTCCAGATCTCCAGAAAGGTCTCCTGGGAGACCTCCTCGGACTGTGCGGGGTCGCGGACCACTCGCAGGATGAGACCGAAGAGTCTCGGGGCGACGGCGTCATAGAGCTGGGCGAACGCTCCCTCGTCGCCCCAGGACGACTCCCGCAGCAGGGCGGCGAGTCGTTCGGAGGGCGCAGCTCCCTCCGGCGAGATGTCGCCGGAGGGAACTGAGTGCAAGTCAGCCATGCTGGGCATTCTGCCCTTTCGTCACGTGGCTGTCCGAATCGGCGTCAGCCGATCAGGGCATGAGGACCGAGTCGATGATGTAGACGGTGGCGTTCGCGGTCTGCACGTTGCCGCAGATGACCTTGGCCTTGTCCTTGCCCACAGTGAACGCCTCGCCCGAACCGGCGACGGTGACCGTGTTGCCGGCCAGGGTCTTGTGGTCGCCCGCGAGCTTGTCCGGAGCGATCTTGCCGGCGATGACGTGACCGGTGAGAATCTTGGTCAGGGTCGGCTTGTCGGCGAGCACCTTGGCGAGGTCGGCCTTCGGGATCTTCGCGAACGCGGAGTCCACCGGCGCGAAGACCGTGATGGCCGGAGCGGAGTTCAGCGTGTCCCCGAGACCGGCAGCACCCACCGCGGCGACGAGGGTCTTGAGGAGCGGGTTGTGGCTCGCGGCCGTGGCAACCGGGTCGGTGGCCATGCCCTGGAACGAGCCCGAGCCCTCGGTCGGGACGGACGCGCAACCGGCGCCGAACGGCTTGGCCATGCCACCGCTTCCGGAGGACCCCGAGGAGCTGGTGGCCGTGTCCGTCGGCGTCTTCGAGGAGGACGACGACGAGGGGGCCGAGGATGAGGATGAGGGGGCGGAGGATGAGGATGAGGCGGAGGAGGGCGCGGCCGGCGCGGCGGGGGCAGCAGTGCCACTGCCGCTGGAGCCACAAGCGGCCAGGCCGATGGGCAGTGCAGCGGCGAAGGCCACCAGTGCGGTGTTGCGACGGATGTTCATGGGATGTGGCTCCTTGGAATCTTTGGGACGGTGAACTGTCATCGGTGGTTCGGTGCCGCTCGGCGCCCGGATTGGACCGTGGCCCAAGGACTTTCCGCCGATTGCTCCGAACCGTGTCGAGCCGGGCCGAGTCGGGCTGGCGCACGCAGCAGGACGCCGGGGCGCGATGTGACCCGGTCGTGCTCAGAGGCGTGCCGGGTCAGGAGACGAGGACGACGACTTCCTGGATGCCGCTCGACCCGCTGGGGAAGGGCGTCGCGCGCTGCTCGATCTGGAGGGCGCCGGTGAGGTCGACCGCCCGGACCGCGACGGTGTGCTGGCCGCTGGTGGCGTCCCACGGAAGGTACCACTGACGCCAGTAGTCGACCCCGGCGTCCGGGCCCAGCATGGCGGACTGCCAGGCGCCTCCGTCGATGCGGACCTCAACCTGACCGACCCCCCGGTGCTGCGCCCAGGCGACCCCGCCGATGGCCGTCCGGCCCGGCTTGATCGTCGTGAGCGGAGCCGGGGTGTCGATGCGGGCCGAGGTCTTGATCGGGGCGTCCGTCGCCCACTGGCGCTTGGTCCAGTAGGACTGCTGAGCGGCATACGTCGTCAGGGTCAGCTTGGTGAGCCACTTGGTCGCCCCGACGAACCCGTAGAGCCCGGGAGTGATCAGCCTTGCGGGAAAGCCGTGGACGTCGGTCAGCACCTGCCCGTTCATGCCGATCGCGACCATGGCGTCACGGCCGTCACGGGCCACGGCCAGTGGTGTGCTGATGGTGAAGCCGTCGACGGCAGTGCTGAGCAGCTGGTCGGACGAGGTCCCGACTCCAGCGCGGTCGAGGATGTCGGTGAGGCGCACCCCGAGCCACGTCGCGGCACCGATGTACCCGCCGCCGACCTCGTTCGAGACACACGTCATGGTGATGTTGCGCTCGATCAGCGGCATCGCCGCGAGCTCGTCGAAGGTGAGGGAGAAGGGCTTCTTGACGTCGCCGTCGACCTCGAGCTTCCAGGAGTCCTTGGAGACCTTCGGCACCGTGAGGTTCGTGTCGACGCGGTAGAAGTCAGCGGTCGGCGTGCGGAACGCCGAGATTCCGGGCACCTGCGCCTCGAGACCCAGGGGGAGTGGACGGGCGGCCTCGGCCGCACCCGGCAGCTTCACCGAGGTCGGGTCGGAGGAGGCCGAGGCAAGGCGCTGCCCAGCGCCCCCGACGACAACTGCTCCGGCGGTGACTCCGGCCGCGCCGACGAGGAACTGCCGGCGGGAGCCTTCGGAGGCCGGACGAGCGCCGTCCGAGGCGGGGCGCGAGCCGTCGTCGGGCACCGACCGGCCGGCCGCCGGGGCCGGGTCCTCGGACCGGACCAGCTGCCGGCGGAGCCAGACGAGGACGCCGATGCCGACGATGCCGGTCGCGAGCGCCGGGAGCAGGTCGACGGCTCTCGCGGCCGGACGGGTCATGGCCGCAGCGCCGGCGAGGACGACGAGCAGGACGAGAAGGCCCAGACCGATCCGCGGGCGGCGGCGGGCGAGCAGGCCGGCTGTGGCGGCGATGAGGACGGTCACGAGGCCCACCGAGGCGAGCAGGATCGACTTGTCCGCCGTGCCGAACTTCGCGATCGCGAGCTCCTTGAGCGGCGTCGGCGTCAGGTCGATGACCGTCGAGCCGACGGAGAGCACCGGCGAGGCGGCCGGGTCGACTAAGGCCGCGACGAGGTGACCCACCGCCATCCCCGCGAGAGCGGCGAGGACGCCGGTCACGGCGAAGGCGACCCGACCTCCGGCCGTGTTCGTGCGGGTGGGGGTGCTCATGGCCGGAGTTCGACACCGACGTCATTCGCGGATTGGGCCAGTGCCGCGTGACGACCGCGTGGAGCCGGGCCGGGCGGGCTCGTCGATCTCCCCGGTGAGCAGCCTGCTGGTCGCTTCAGCGTTGCTCCGGTCGTCTTTCTGCTCCGCACCGGGCGGCCACCGCTGAGCCGCCTCCTCGGGTCCTCGCGACCACCCTCGCCACCGGCTTCGCGATCATCGCCGTGCTGCACCACGGACTGGGCGTCGGCACCTCCTCGTCCTGGTCAGCTGGGCGGTGGCCGGCCTCGTCCTCGCCCTGCTCCCCACCCGCCGCCGCCGCAACGCCTGATCCCTCGCCACGGCATACGGTCAACGCGCCGGTATGCCGTTGCGAACCATTGGAGGAAGTCACCGTGCCCGTCCCCACAGCTGTCACCCGCTTCAACAAGAAGTACCTCAACCGGTTCATGATCCGGCTGGCCGGTCTCGGCCCCTTCGTCGAGGTCGAGCACGTCGGGCGGAAGTCGGGCACGGTCCGTCGGACGGTGATCATGGCCTTCCGCAGCGGTGACGTCATCACCATCGCCCTGACCTACGGACCGGGCGTCGACTGGCTCAAGAACGTCCGCGCGGCCGGCGGCTGCCGGATGCACCATGGCAGCCGCCTGCTGACCCTCGGACCACCCAGCATTGTGGACACGGTGGAAGGGCTACACCGAATGCCGTTGGGCCCGAAGCAGATCCTGCCAATCCTCAGGTCGAGCGACTTCGTCGAGATGGACATCCTGAGTGAGGCGCCGTTGCCGCCGCACTGGTGACCCTCCCGCACCCGAGCGCCCTGGTCGGCCAACGATGCCGCCTGGCCCGCACGGTCATGAGTTCGTCGCCGGGTCCACCCCATGGCCGTGAACCCAGACGAGATCAGAGCCGCGATCTCCGGATGACCTCTGGCTCAGAACGGTGGTGGAGGGCAATCGGTGTCCAGCCGGTCCACCTGCGCCGGGGTGGTCGGACTGCTTGGGTCGGTGTACTTGTGGAGAGGCTGAGGAGGTCGCCGGCGCGGGCCGGGCCGCGGCGGGTCCCCTCGAGCACGGCCGCTGCCTGCCGCATCCGGGCGGTGGGCCGGTAGCTGTGCGTGGCTACGTCGATCACGGGCCCCGGTCATCGGATCGGTCACGATCCGGCGCCACACCGATCCTTGCGATGGCGATCTGCCGGGCCTCGGGGGCGGGGACGAACCCGCATCCGAGGATCTCCCCGACCCGGTGCGCAAGATGGTCCTGCCCCGACCGGCAGGTGCAGCGGAAGCGTCCGCTACCTATAGCGTTGACCAACTCTCGCTTGTCGCCTCACTGGCCGAGCGGAGACTGTGTGGCGCTGCTGACCAAGAGAGAGTCTGGAGCTGACCATCAACGACGACCGGCGCACCACGTTCGACCACGCGTCCCGACGCTATCTAGCCGCACGACCGAACTATCCGGCAGAGCTCTACGACGACCTGATCGCCGTGACGGGCGTCGCACCACCTGCCTCATTCCTCGAGGTGGGATGCGGACCGGGCACGGCCACACTGCCCCTGGCCCGACGGGGCTTTGCAATCGCCGCCGTGGAGCTCGGCCCGGCCCTGGCAGCACGGGCTCGGGCAAACCTCGCCGGCTTTCCCGGCGTCACGGTGATCACCTCGGCATTCGAGGACTGGCAGCCGACATCCCGCGAGTTCGACCTGGTCTACGCCGCCACCGCCTGGCACTGGGTCGATCCGGCGATCCGCTACGCCAAGGCGGCCGAGCTTCTGTGCCGTCGGGGACACCTGGCCGTCTGGGCCGCCGGCCACGCCTTTCCACCCGGCTTTGATGCCTTCTTCACCGACATCCAACGGGTCTACGTAGACATCGGTGAGAGCCACCCGGGTCCATGGCCACCTCCGCCGCCGGACGAAGCTGCCGATGCCGGCGCGGACTTCGAGGCGTCGGGCCGGTTCGAGGTGGTCGGCGTCAGACGCTACCTGTGGGCCGTGTCGTACACCGCAGACACGTACATCGAACTGTTGGACACCTTTTCGGGACACATCGCCATGGAGGCGCCCAAGCGCGAGCTGCTCTACGCCGAGGTCCGCCGGCTCATATCAGCAAGGCCGGACCCCCGGGTGACTCGCCACTGGTCGTCCGTCCTCACCATCGGTCGTGCGACGTGACCTGTCGCACCAAGCGGCAGCGAAGCCTGCCGTCCGTAGCCGAGCGAGACGCTGGGACAAGGAGTGACGGGGTAGGGCAGCCCCTGCGCTCGACCGCGACGATCCGCGCCCGGTCGGATCACCAGGCAGCGATTCCACCCAGCAAGCCGCCCCCACCGACGGCGACGAGGAGCGTGTCGGTGTCGGGGATCTGCTCCTCGATCTCACGCCCGAGGGTGCCCTGACCGGTCACCTTCGACGAGCTGTCGTAGGCGCTGACCGCGAACGCATCCATCCGAGCCGCGAAGGCCGAGCTCGCCTCACTCGCCTCAGAATACGGGTCCCCTAAAGCTTCTGGACCTTCTGGCGGTCCACCAGGTCGCCCGAGATCTGGTAGATCTTCCGGTTTGTCTCCGACGAGGTCCGGCGGAGCACCTCGAACGCCTGATGGCTGTCCAGCCCGTAGCGCTCCATGAGCATTCCGGTCGCCTGCCCCGTCACCGTGCGGCGCGCCAGGCCCACCTGGAGCTGGTCGATGTTCTGGGCGGCGGCCACGGCCACGGCCGCATGAGCCGCGATTGCGAGCGCCTCCTCCTCGGCACCGGTTTCGAACCCATCGGGTTTGGTCGCGAACAGGTTGAGCGCTCCCATCTGATGCTCGTGTGTGAAGAGCTGCACGCACAACAGGCTTCCGACCCCGAGCTCCGCGGCGGCTCGCGGCGCCCAGTTGGGCCATCGCTCGTCGCGGGTCAGGTGTGGGACCCGCACCAGCTGCTCTTCCCAGGCGGCTTCGACGCAGGGGCCTTCGCCGCACTCCTGCTGCAGCCGGTCGCTCCTGACCGGCACGTCACCAGTGGCGGCAGCGGAGTCGACCCGACCGTTTCGGTGGGCGATCGTGATCCCTGCGTGGTCACATGGACCGACGAGCTCGACGGCCGCAAAAACGATGTGCTCCATGGTGAGACTGGCTGAGGTCTGGGACCGGAGATCGCGCGCCAGGTCCGCCATCCGGTCGGCCAGATCGTGGAATTCCATGCTTTCACAGTAGACGCAATCATTCGCGCACCTGAGTCAGCGAAGACGCCGGAAGTACGCACCAACCCAAGGAGGTGCGCATGGGCCAACCCGGCTCTGGGTAGGCGGCACGCATGGAGCTGATCCCCTCGACTGCCGACGCCCTGGCGAGGCTCGAGCGACTCGGCGCGACGGAGGTGCATGCGGGGCTGGAGAGCATCGCCCGGCTGCCCGAGCTCATCGCCCCCCAGTGTGTCGGCCTGGGCATGGGCCTGGTGGAGGACGGCCTCACGTTCACCCTCGCTGCCTCCGACCTGCAGACCGTAGGACTCGACGCTATCCAGTATCTCGACCGCGGACCCTGCGTCGACGCGGTCCACGGCGTCCAGAGCAGTCTGTCGATGCCCCTGGTCGACGGCGATCGAGTAGTGGGCGGAGTCAACCTCTCCTTCAGCAGCCGGCTCTACGCTGCTGAGGCTCCGAAGATCCTCGCGAAGCAGGCCGATGTCGACCTGGCCACCGGACACCTCGCCGCCAGCCAGGGCATCGACACGCAGACCGCCGAGCGGCGGCTGCGCGAAGCCGCGGAACGAGCCGGGACCTCCCCGGTAGACGTCGCCCGTACCGTCATCAGGATGCACATCACGGGCAGTGAGTCACGCCGGCCACCACACCCTCGAGGACCGCAGCGTCTTTGCGCACCTTCGCCGTCTCGCCGCAGTCGCGAGCTGAGCCGCTCAGCCCTCGACCGCCGGGATCCGACCGACGCCGGCAGCGGCGGACGACGGGAACAGCCCGAACCGCAGCTCCTGCCCGTAGTCGGTCGTTGACGTGCCTTTCGGTGCGGAACGAGGACGGGCTCGGAGGTCACCAGCTCGGAGGCCAACGCGAGGGCCGCACGAGCCGTCCGGCTGGGCCCCCAGCTGACGGCATACTGGACACCGAACCCCGCGCAAGGAGCACTGATGGACATTACCGACGTCATCCTGACCCAGCACGCCGAGCAGCGACGGATGTTCGCCATGCTCGAGGAGTGGCCGCCCGACGACACGGAGGGCCTCGGCGCCGTCTGGACGCGGCTGGAGATCCTGCTCGAGACCCACGCGGAGGGCGAGGAGCGCTACTTCTACCCCGAGCTGCTTCGCCTCGGGAAGGGTGCCGGCGACGCCGAGAGCCTCGATGAGGAGGTCCTCGACGCCGTCAAGGACCACAACGAGATCCGGGACGCCATCCGAAAGGCCAAGGACGCCACCACGGGCAGCGACGAGTGGTGGGCGGCGATCCTGGACGCCAACGTCGCCAACAGCGACCACATGGCTGAGGAGGAGCGGCAGGACCTCACGGACTTCCGCCGTCATGCGAGTCATGACCTGCGGCACGAGATCGCGGTGGCATTCCTGCGCTTCGAGGCCCTGAAGGCCGCGACGGGCGTGACACCCGTCAACAAGGACCCGGAGGGCTGGGTCCGCGACCACAGAGCGTAGATCATGACGAGGCTCGAGGCTCGAATCCCGGCCATGGAGAGGGCTGCGCCAGGCGGTTGAGGACAGGTCTGCTCGCTCCGGCCGGGCGAGGACGTCGATCGCTATGTGTCACAGCACCTTTCCCGGGTTGAAGATGCCGAGAGGGTCGAGCGCCTGCTTCACCGCCTGCTGCAGGAGCACCGAGGCGGGATCGAGCTCTCGGCGCATCCCGTCGCGCTTGAGGATGCCGACCCCGTGCTCGCCGGTCACCGTGCCCCCGAGGGCGATCGCGGCATCGAGCATCTCCTCGAACGCCGCCTGCGCCGCCTCACGGGCAGCCTCGTCTCCGGGCGGCGTGAGCAGGAGAGGGTGCAGGTTGCCGTCCCCGGCGTGAGCGATGGTCGCCATCCGCACGCCGTGCCGGGCGGCAATCTCCTCGAGCTGGCCGAGCATCTGCGGGACGGACGAGCGCGGCACGCAGACGTCCTCCGTGAGCACCGGGCTGAGTCGCTCGAGGGCCGGGTAGGCGAGCCGCCGGGCATCGAACAGCGCCTCCGCCTCGGCGTCGTCGGTGGACACCACGGCCCACAACGGGTCTCCATCCTCGAAGGCCGCCACGACCGCCTGCGCCTCCACCTCACCGGAGTCGCCAGGGGTGTCCACCCTGGCCAGGAGCAGCGCCGCCGCGTCCGCCTCCAGCCCCAGGTGCTTCCAGTCCTCGACGGCCTGGAGGCACTCACGGTCGAGCAGCTCGAGCGCCGAAGGAGTCAGGCCCCGACGGGTCACCGCCGCGACGGCGCGGCCGGCGTCGACGAGGCTGCCGAAGGCTCCGACCACCGTGCGCGGTATGCCGGGCAGCGCCGGTCGCAGGCGCAACGTCACCTCGGTGACGATGCCAAGGGTCCCCTCGGAGCCGACCATGAGCCCGGACATGTCGTAGCCGGCGACGCCCTTGCTCGTCCGTCGCCCGAGCCGCACCGCCGTGCCGTACCCCGCCGGGCCGCCGACGACGACCCGCATCCCGAGCACGTAGTCCCGGGTCACGCCGTACTTGACGCAGCACAGGCCGCCCGCGTTCGTCGCGACGTTCCCACCGATCGTGGACCAGGCGGCGCTGGCGGGGTCGGGCGGGTACCACAGGCCCCGCTCGCGCAGGCTCGCCTTGAGGTCGTCGTTGACGATCCCCGGCTGGACCACGCAGAGAAGGTTGTCGGCGTCGATCTCCACGACGGCGTCCATCTTGGACAGGTCGAGAACCAGGCAGCCGTCCACGGCATTCGCCCCACCCGACAGTCCGGTGCCGGCGCCGCGGGCGACGATCGGCACGCGCAGGTCGGCGCAGACCCGCACCGCCGCCTGCACCTCTGCCTCGGTGTGGGCACGCAGGGCCACCGCCGCATGCCCGACGGGCGCCCACTCGGCGTCGTCGTGCGAAAGGCTCGCGAGGACGTCACGGTCGACGACCAGACGCTGGTCCGGCAGGGCCCGGCTCAGCGCCTGCACTAGCACCGTGCCCGACGCGGGCGGCCGCTGAGTCGTCTCCGCAGCCGTCGCAAGCGGCACGCTCGGCGTCGAGGTCATGCCATCACGCTACGTCCCCGCCGGCTCCCGAGTCAGGCCCGGACAGGCGACCCTCATCGAGCAGCGCCCTGACCGCGTCGGCGGTGGCCTGCAGCGGCGAGTACCGCGGCCGGAAGCCGAGCAGGCGCGTCGCCTTGTCCACCGAGCAGTGCGGGCTGTGGCTGAGGTGGTCCCACGTCATCCGGGCGCTCTCCTCGGGCACGGTCTCGCGCCACTGGTCCCAGGGCAGAAAGGCGAGATCCGCGTCGCGGCCGAACCAGCCGGCGGCCGATGCGGCATACCCCCGCATCGTCATTGCCCCCTGCCCCACCGCGTGGAAGCTCTCACCGACGGAGACCGACCGGTGGCCAATGACCTCGACGAACACGGCTGCCACATCGGCGGCGTGGACGTGCTGCAGCGTCTCCATGCCGAGGTTCGGCAGCGTCACCACTCTCCCGTCCGCGAGGTCCTGGAAGACGGTGAGGTCGAGGTTGCCGGCCGGGTTGATCGGCACCCACCCCGGTCCGGTGATGTGGCCCGGGTGAATCACAGTCGCAGGAATCCCACCGCTGCGCGCCCGGCCCAGCAGGTAGCGCTCGATGGCAGCCTTGGCGGTCCCGTACTCACCGAGCGGTCGCCGCGGCGCGTCCTCACGTGTCGGCACCGATGCGCTGGGTCCGTGCACCCAGATGCTTCCGCAGTTCAGGAGGTGCTGCACCCGGCCCTCGAGTGCCTCAGCCAGCTGTCTGGCACTGTCCTCCGTGTAGCAGATCAGGTCGACCACCACGTCGGCGCCGAGGCTTGCGACGAGGTCGCCGAACGACCCCCGCGCGTCCTCGGCCGGCCGGTCGACGTCGACCATGCTCACCCTCGACCACGCCCCGTGCGGCCGGTACGGATCTCGCCGCCCGCGGCTCAGCACGGTCACGTCGTGCCCGAGGGCGACGAGCCGCGGGACGAGGAAGGTGCCGATGTGGCCCGTTCCCCCGATGACGACGATGCGCATGACCCGATGCTATTCGCGTCGGCCGGAGCAAAACGGTTTGCCCTTCAGGAGGCGTTCTGGTCGGCTGCAGCCATGGACCCCCCAGCCGTTCTGGCGGCCTTCGACGAGCAGATCCGCCGACAGCTCGGCGCCGGCGCACCGGATCCGCTGGTCGAACGCGATCCGCGATGGGTTCGCCGCACTGACTCGGACGGGTGGGCAGGCGTGACGTGGTCACGGCTCGACGAGGCGTCGGCCGACGGGGTGATTGCCGACCAGGTCACCCGGTTCACCGGGCAGGAGCAGCCGTGGGAGTGGAAGCACTACTCGTACGACGAGCCGCCCGACCTACCGGACCGGCTGGTCGCAGCCGGTTTCGTCGCCGAGGAACCGGAAGCGCTCCTCGTCGCGGAGATCGCCGACCTTCCCCTCGAGGTGGTGCTGGCCACCGGACTCGAGCTTCGGCCGGTCATCGACCAAGCAGGCGTCGACGCGCTCGTGTCAGTGCACGACGACGTCTTCGGCGGCGACCACACCCACATAGGACGAGTAGCGCGCAACGGGACGGCGGCCGACCCGCCCACCGCTGCGGCAGTAGTCGCCATGGCAGGGTCACAGCCGGTGTCCTCGGGTCGCGTCGAGTTCCATCACGGCACCGACTTCGCAAGCATCTGGGGAGGTGGCACCCTTCCGGCATACCGGCGGCGGGGCCTGTTCCGGGCGTTGGTGGCCCACCGCGCCGCCCTCGCCGCACAGCTCGGCTTCCGCTACCTTCAGGTCGACGCCACCCCGGACAGTCGCCCGATCCTGCAGCGGCTTGGGTTCGTCGAGCTCGCCACGACGACCCCCTTTCTGCACCCGGGCCGCACCGACTGAGCCCGAAACATCCACGAGGACGATCGAGTCAACGTACTCGTATCCTCATGCCGGTCAACCCGGCCGGACTGGACCTGCCGGGTTGGACGGGTCGGACTGGGCGACGTGGGCGACCAGGGTCGCCGGGTCGCGCTGGTCGCGCTGGTCGCGCTGGTCGATCGGGAGGCGCAGCTTCTCGAGCCGGGCCCGCAGGAGGGTCTGGCGGTGGCCGTTGCCGTGGAGCTCGAGGTAGCGGGTGCCGAACACGGCGAGCAGCGCGTCATCGAGGCGTCGGACCGCGCCCGGCGGGTAGCGATAGCCCATCCGCACATCGATGGCTTCGGCGTCGAGCGACGAGAGCAGGCCCGCGAGCTCGTCGAGGGAGGTGATCCCCAGCTCCAGAAGCAGCCCGGAGATCCACTCGTAGTGGTCCGTGCGGGACCAGCCGGCGTCGGTGAACTGGCCGGCAAGGAAGGTGGCGAGGTCCTGAGCGCTGATCCGCGGGTCGGTCGCATCGACCTCCGGCCGCTGGTCCGTCATGGTCGCCTGCAGCCGGTCCCGGATCGCGGAGAACTCCCGGTCCGCGAGCTCCAGGAGACCCGCCGCCAGCGTGAACCTGCGGTCGAGGTCGGGGGCATGCTCCGCGGGGATGGTGCCCTTGTATCGGATGTCGTGCTCAAACTCGGCCCAGGCGTGTTGCAGGACGGTCCGGACCTGCACCGAGACGCTAAGGCCGCCGAGCTCGGCGAAGGCGGTGGGCGCGCTGCGCCTCGCGTCGAGGGCCACGAGCAGGTGCCGGCTCGCGTAGCCGAACCGACCCTGGCTGGCCGTCTCCTGGCCCATGTCCCGGTCGTCCAGGACGGTGAGCTGGTCGGACAACAGGTCAGCGACGGCGGCGACGTCGCTGTGCAGGTAGGTGATGACCCGGACGCCGAGCTGGTCGGTGATCTCGATGAGCGGGTCGGGGTAGAGCAGGGAGCCGTCCACGGTGCGCGCCGCCTTGCCCGCGAACGAGGCGACAGACTTCGCCCGGCCGGTGACGCTGAGATAGTTGATCCCCGCGTCATCGAGGAGGGTGGTGACCATAGCGACGACGGAGTCAGCGGCGGCCCGCAGCCCGGGTTCGCGGACGGCATACTCCTGCACCGCTGCGTGGACCGGGTCGACGTCGGTCACGGGGACCGGCGCAGGCGCGGCACTCGCTCGTCGCTCCCGGGGGGAGGGGACGTGTCCGCCCGGCAGGGTCGGCGTGACGATGTAGCCGGTCGCGAGGTCGCCGTACGTCGTGGTGAGCTCGCCGCGGAGCGACGCGAACATCGCGACGTAGGCGCACACCACCGCGTCGACCTCGTCCTCAGCGGGGCGCAGGTCACTCTTGCGTCTGGCGGACTCGATCCGGGAGACGAGGCTTCGCCACTCCTCGCTTCCGTCCAGACGCAGGGGGACGGCTGCGTCGGCCAGGCCCTCCAGCAGTCCCACGAGCCGGAGCAGCTCGGCCGTGAGCTGCCCCAGTGGCCGGTCGCGCTTGTGCTTGTACTTCAGCACCCGTCCGAGCCGGAAGAGGGCCACAGTCGCCGGGTGGGGGTAGACCTCGATCGCCCTGCGCCGCGCCTTCGACGACGGGTCCATGTCGAGGCCCAGCCGCGCGGCGAGCCGCGCGCCCCTCGGTGTCAGGCTGAGCTCCTTCCGGCCGGTGTTCGCCGGATGCGCACCGGCGTCGAACTTCGCGAAGTCCCGGTTGAGCGCGGCCTCGGCGGGCCGGTTGCCGGTGGGGTTCGTGACGATCAGCGGAGCGTCGATGGCCACGAGGCAGCGGCCGGTGACGTAAGGCCTGACAGCTGCCTCGATCGCTTCGTCTGGAACGGCTGCCGAGAGGTGCGCCAGCTGACCTCCGCCGTCGAGGACGGCGATCCCCGTGGGGTTCTGTTCGCCCCAGGCGAGGTCCACCCCGACATAGTGCATGGGGACACCCTGCCCCATCGACCGGGCACGTGTGGCTCCTTGCTCCACCCGGGCCCGGACGAGGCGGCGGCTCAGGTCTGGGTCTGTCCGATGTTGACCATCCACCCGACGCCAAAGCGGTCGTCACACATGCCGAACTCGTCGCCCCACATCTGCTTCTCGAGCGGGACCGAGACGGTGCCGCCGTCGGAGAGCTTGTCCCAGTAACCGTGAAGCTCCTCGACGTCGTCTCCGCTCAGGCTCACCGCGACGTTGGTGCCCGGCTTGTGCTCCATCCCGGTCGGGGTGTCCGCGCCCATGAGCCGGAAGCCGTTGTCGGTCACGAGGTTGCCGTGCATGATCTTGTCCGCGTCGGGCGAGTCCGGCTGGCCGTACTCGCCGAACGTGTTCAAGGTCAGGGACCCGCCGAAGACCTCGCGGTAGAACTCCATGGCTTCGCGCGCGTTGTCGGTGAAGCTGATGTACGGGTTGAGATGGGATGGCATCGGAACTCCTGGGTCGTGGGGTGCGGTCGTTATCGTGAGGGTAGTAGCGGGCGCCGACAGAAGGTAGGCCCGAGCGACTCCCCTGCCCCCGGGCCCGGGGGGCCCGGGGGCCGCAGTCGCTTCCGTGAGGCCATAGCGTGGCTGCGTGAACTATGAGGACTTCGCCTCCGCGTCCGTCAAGGTCATCGAGAGCACGGGTGGCGCCATCATGGTCATCGGTGGTGTCGTGGCGTTCGCCCGCTACGTGCTCGGGACGGTGCGCCACGGCGCCGGCGCCTACCGGCAGCTGCGTGCCAACCTCGGGCGGGTCATCCTGCTCGGCCTGGAGGTCCTCATCATCGCCGACATCGTGCGCACCATTGTCGTCGACCAGTCCGTGCAGAGCGTCGGGGTGCTCGGCCTGATCGTCGTGATCCGGATCGTCCTGAGCTTCTCCCTCGAGGTCGAGATCGAGGGGGCATGGCCGTGGAACGAGTGGAGGGCCAAGAGTGTGGGCACCAGCGCGGGTGCCTCGACGGGAGCGCCGGCCAAGGAGCCCCGGGACTGAGAGCGGCCGTCGCTCGAGGAGCGGGCGCGTCAGGCCGCCAGGTTTGCCTCGGGCGGGGTTGGGTATCTCGCCGCCATGAGCGACTCGAGCACCCCATCTAACGAGCCCGACGTCCTGGGCGCCGATGGCCCCGGCAACACGACGGAAAAGGACCCCGAGCAGTGGGTGACCGGCGACGAGCCGATGACCGGGGCGCAGCGCAGCTATCTCGACACGCTGGCTCGGGACGCCGGCGAGACGTTGGACGCTGACCTCACCAAGGCCGAGGCCTCCCAGCACATCGAGCGCCTGCAGGGGCGAACGGGCCGAGGGCAGGACTGACCACCCGACGCTGCTCAGCCGGCGGGCGGGTAGGCGCTCGCCTTGAGCACGGTGGCCAGGTGGGCGGCGTTCGCCGCCAGCGAGGTGGTCGTGCTGGCCACCGTCTCGGGTGTGGTGTCGAGGTCCTTGTAGTCGGTCGAGTGCATCGCCTCGCCGTTCCAGTAGGTGACTCCACCGGCGGGAATGGTGAATCCCACGTCGTTGAGGCACTGGAACGCCACGGCGCTGATGTGGTGGGCGCCGTCCTCGTTGCCGACCACCGCGACGATGCCGACCTTGCCGTAGGTCTGCAGTCGTCCCTGCTCGTCCTTCTCGGACAGCTCCGCATCGAGCCGCTCGAAGGCGCGCTGGCAGACGCTGCTGTGCTGGCCCATCCACGTCGGGGTCGCAATGAGGAGGATGTCGCTGTCCATGATCTGCTGGCGGATCCGGGGCCACTCGTCGCCGTCACCCATGTCGAGCTGGACGCCGGGGCGCACGTCATGATCGACGACCCGGACCATCGAGCCCGCCACGTCGTGCTCGGCCAGGGCGTCGAGCACCTGCTGAGCCAGCAGCTGGGTGCTCGAGTCGGTCGGCGACGGGCTGAGGGTGCAGTTGAGCGCCAGGGCGCGCAGAGCCATGGGGTCTCCTTGGTGGTGGGGCGTTCAAGTGGTCAGCGGTCAACTACCCGGACCTCGATCCGTCAACCGTCGCGGCGCACCGGGCCCACCGAGGCACGAGTGGCCAGGTCCGCTGGGCGTCGACGAAGGTCTAGCGCACGCACCACTCCCGTTCGGGTCACTCGCCGCGCTGGGCGGACGGCTCCGGCTCCCGTATGCCGTGACGACGGCTCGGAGCCGGTCGCGGACCCCGAGCTTCGCGAAGGTCGCGTGACGGGGGTCTTGACCGTGGCTTCGCTGAGGCAGCGCCGGTTGCCGTTCTCGAGGTTGTCAGGCCGCGGGCCATCGCGCGCAGCTCTCGCGTTCGGTCAAGGTGTTCGGCAGCGCGGCCGAAGGGTCCGGGGTCTGGATCACCGGCCCACCGCGTTCGTCAGGACCTCCGACAGGTTGGGCCGCCCGGAGCTGACTCGTTGTGCCGCCAGGTCGAACACGTCGATGTCACGTCGCGCAGCCACGCGCACCACCGGGTGGCCGTTCGGCCACACGTGCCAGCTGGCGCCTTCAGCGACTCGCACCGTCCCGAGGAAGGTGCCGACCTCGTTGGCGAGCATGGGCGAGATCTGGGTGTTGTCCCGCCACGAGTCGATCGAGCTCTCAACCACGGCGAGACAGTCGGCGTCGTAGGTCAGGTCGTGACCGGCCTTCGACAACCACTCGGCCAGCCGCTCGTGGTGCCCGAACAGGCTCCTCATCGTGGCTGCGTCGGGTTCGAGCCCGGGCGAGCCGAACACGGCCACACCGCGCGCCACGCCGTGCTTCGGTCCGCGCGCCCAGGGCCAGTGACGTCGCATTCACGGAGTCTGCCAGTCAGTGGCCAGGTCACGCGCGGCGAACGCCGTCTCACGAGGTTGTGCCGCGATCCACGCCGACCTCGCTGAAACGGGTTCGTGTCGACGCGACGCGGACGGGGCCTCCCCGTCAGGCGGTGTGCCGGGGACGGGCCGAAGGTGGGCGTCTACCCTGCGTCCGCATGGCTCGTCTCAGCCGAGGATGGCGTCGGGGTCGACGGCGCCGAGGCGCAGGTGCTCGGCGTGGTAGATGGCTTGGTCGATGAGCTCGGAGACGTGGTGGTCGTAGAGCGCATAGACGATGTGTCGGCCCTGGCGCTGCCCGTCGACCAGACCGAGGTTGCGTAGCAGCCGAAGCTGGTGCGACACCGCGGACTGTTTCATGCCGACCGAGGTGGCCAGCTGGCCAACGGTGGTGGGACCGCCCTGGAGGGTTGCCAGGATGAGTAGCCGGCTCGGCGTCGCCAACGCCTGGAGCGTGGTGGCCACGAACTTCGCCGTTGCCGGGTCCAACCGTGACGTCGTCGCGCGGCCGGCCACCCCATGTCCCATGGGAGGCACGATACCCGGGATTGAATGAACAAGTCTTCATGTCTACACTTTCCGGGTGCCTGTCTCAGAGAACACCGAACGCGTTGCCCCCGCGCCCAGGACCGCGAGCGTCTGTCGTCTGGCGCTGCCCCCACGCCGGCGCGGGCCGCTGCCCTGTGGAGCGCGGTCTCGCTCCCGGAGGTGAGGTGGGCCGCGGTCGCGACCGTGCTGTTCGCCGTCGGGGGACTCACGCAGCTCGCCGGTGGGCCGGCCCCGGCCTGGTGGGCGCTCTACCTGTCCTCCTACGCGGCCGGGGGATGGGAACCGGCGCTCTCGGGTCTGGCGGGTCTGCGCAGGAGGGTCCTCGACGTCGACATCCTCATGATCGTCGCTGCGGTGATCGCCGCGGGCATCGGTCAGGTCTTCGACGGCGCGCTGCTGATCGTCATCTTTGCCTCCTCTGGAGCGCTGGAGGCCTTCGTCACCCGGCGCACCGCCGACTCGGTGTCGGCGCTGCTCACCCTCGCCCCCGAACGAGCGACCCGCCTGACCGATGGCGGCGGCGAGGAGGAGGTCGACACGAGTCTCCGCTTGCCTTTACGCAACGGTGTGAATCGCAGCGCGATTTGGCACGGCTTTCACGGCGCTATTTTGGCCGTCTCGGGTCTGCTGGTTGGTCACCGCAAGGGGACCGCTTTGCGGGACGCGGGTGCGAATCATGGATCCCAGATCAGTCAGCGCTCCTCTTCGCTCGGGTTTCCCTTCCAGGCTTGCCATAGCGCTGCGTAGGCGCCGTTGGCTGTGGTGAGTTCGTGGTGGGCGCCGAGTTCGGTGATGCGGCCGGCGTCCATCACTGCGATGCGGTCGGCGTCGCGGGCGGTGTGGAGTCGGTGCGCTATTGCTATGACGGTGCGGCCTTTGACGGTGGCGGCGAGGGCACGTTCGGTGTGGCGAGCGGCGGTGGGATCGAGGAGGGCGGTGGCCTCGTCGAGGACGAGGGTGTGGGGGTTCGCAAGCAGCACCCGGGCGAGGGCAATGTGTTGGGCTTGGGCGCCGCTGAGGAGGTGTGTGCCGAGGTCGGTGTCCAGTCCGTCCGGCAGCTCGTCGATCCAGTCGGCGCCGACGTCGCGGAGAGCAGAGATTAGCTGGTTGTCGGTGGCGTGGGGAGCAGCGATTGTCAGGTTGTCGCGGAGGGGGTCGGCGAAGACGTGGTGTTCTTGGGTGACGAGGATGACGTGTTCGCGGAGCTGTTCGGGTAGAAGGTCCGCGATGACGGCGCCACCGACGGTGACCGACCCTGCACGAGGTCGGTCGATGCCGGCAATGAGTCGGGCGAGCGTGGTTTTGCCGGCCCCGGACGTTCCGACGACAGCGAGCTGTTCACCGGCGTGCACGTCGAGGCTGACACCGTTCAAGACGTCGGTGTCGTCGTAGGCGTAGTAGACGTCGGTGAGCACCATACGCTGATCGACAGGTGCCGCTGCTGTGGTGGTGGAGCGGTGGGCCTGGGAGGCGAGACCCTCGATCCGTGCGAATGAGGCAAGGCTGCTTTGCAGCGTCTCGACCCAGACCAAGATCGTGTCGATCGGTGTGCTGAGTTGCCGGAGGTAGAGGGTGGCCGCGACCACACTGCCGAGGCTGATGACCTGGTCGAGGTAGAGCAGGCCGCCGACGCAGAACACCGCGCCGACGGCGATGGCGCTGGAGATGTCGATGGTCGGGAACAGCACGGTCCGCAGACGCAGCGTCCGGAGCATGGCGGTACTCGCCGCTGTGACGGCGTTCGCGCAGGCCGCGCTACGGCGCTTTTGCAGTCCGAGCACTTCGACGGTTCGGGCCCCTGCCGCTGTGGTGGCCAGCACGTCGGCCACTTCGGCGCTAGCAGCGCTTTCGGCCAGGTACGCCGAGCGGGCGCGCCGCAGGTACCAGCGGAGGGCGAGGGGAATCGCGAGCAGCGCGACCAGCCCGACCGCGCCGAGCAGCGGTGACAGCAGCAAGACGGCGGTGATGATGATCAACGCCTGGATGAGCGCGAACAGCACTTCTGGCACGGCATCGCGTAGGACGAATGCGACCAGCCCGGCATCCGTGGTGGCGCGGGACGTCATATCCCCGGTCCCGGCCCGTTCGACGGTCCGGGCGGGGAGTCGCATCAACCGGTCCGTCATCTGCTCGCGGAGGCGGGCCGACGTTCGTTCACCGAAGCGGTAGCCCAGGTAACGGGCGCCATAGCCGATCGCGAACTGCCCGACCGCCGCCGCGACGACGAGCAGACCCAACCGGTCGATCGCTGCGACGCCGCTGCCGGCCTGGACGCCGTTGATGATCCGTCCGACCAGCCACGGGGCGAGCAGCCCCGCCGCGGCGGCCGCGCAGTTGGTGAAAACGACCACCGCGAACGCGCCCCGGTCGGCACTGACGAGCCGGACTGCTGCGCGAAGGACCTGGATCGGTAGCGCGATCGGCAGCAGCTGGGTCGTCACGAGGACCCTCCGCCGTCGACGATGAGGGCGTCTGGGGCTTCACCGCGGAAGACCAAGGCGGCATAGGCCGGTTCGTCACGCATCAGACTGGCGTGGGTGCCGCTGGCAATCAGTCGGTCGCCGCCCATCAGGTGGACCTGATCCGCTTCGGCCAGCAGCAACGCCGAAGTCGACGTGACCAAGGTGGTGCGGCCCCGGCGAGCCCGAACGAGGCGTTCAACGATGGTGGCTTCGGTGGCCGCGTCGACAGCGGAGGTGGGGTCGACCGCCAACAGGACCCTCGGATTGGGCAGACTCGCCCGGGCCAGCCGGATCCGTTGCCGTTGACCGCCGGACAGGTTGCGTCCCCCGGAATCGATTCTCGACGCCAACCCGTCCGGCAGGGCATGCACGAGGTCGTCGACCGCGGCCGTGTGGAGAGCCTGCAGCACCTCCTGCTCATCGACGTCGCGCCGACCAGACACGACCTCGGCGAGGGCGCCGGCGAACAGGTCCGCGTCGTTGTCAGCCACCAACAGGTGCTCGCGGAGCACCGTCGCGTCCACCTCGATGACCGGCTGGCCGTTCCAGGTTGCGCCCGGCCGGAGGCCGCCGAGCCGGTCAACCAGCGCGGCAGCATCGTTCTGCCGGGCTGTGGCGATGACGGTGAACTTGCTGGTCGGCGCCCAAACGCCGGAGACCGTGTCGAAGAGGTCACCGTCGGCCGGCACAGGTCCCGTTCCCGCATCATCATCGCGTTGCAACGACAAGAAGTCAGTCACTCGCCGGCCGGCGACCAGAGCGCGACTGATGTCGACAGCGCCTTCGATGAAGGACGACACCGGAACCACCAAGACGGCGGCGTAACCATAGACCGCGACCAGCTCGCCTACGGTAATCGTTCCCTCGACGGCGAGCCGGGCGGCCAACCACACTATGACGGCCAAGAACAGCGTCGGGAGTCCCAGACCGGCAGCTTGGATCAAGCTGGTGACTCGTCCGACCTGGTAGCCCTGCTGTTGCAGTTCCTGGGACTCCTGACGGAACCGGCTTGCGTAGATCTCCTTGCCGCCCAACCCGTTCAACACGGTCAGCCCACCGATGATATCGACGATCCGGCCCGTCAAGACGCCCTGCTGACTGCGATACGACGCGCCGACGTTCTGCAGCCGGCCCAGCGCAGGCCCCAAGATCAGCGCCAGGACAGGCACCCCGGCGAGGACCACTACCGCTAGCAGCGCCGACACCTGGAACAGCAGCACCGCGATTACCACATAGGCCAAAGCGGCCCCCACTCCCGGCCCTGTCACCGTGAGACTGCGCCCTATGGTCCACACATCACCGATCCCAATGGCCACCACCTCCCCGGCCCGGGTCCGTTGATTCAGCGTGGCGCCGAGCCGCAGGGCCTGATCGGTCACCGCTGAGACCGTGCGAAAGGCGGCATCCATGCGTACTTGCGTCATCGTGCGGTGACGCCAGATCCCCAGCCAGGCCAGGACCGCACCCGTGACCACCAAAGCCACCGACCACCAGATGGCGGCATCACGCTGGCCAGCGGCTAGCCCGTCAACGGCTCGAGAAAGCAGATACGGGGGCAGCACCAAACCCACCATCCAGGCACTGCCCAGCACCGCCCCCAGAGCGGCCCTCCGGCGCTGCTGCAGCACCAGCCACGCCAGATACGACCACGGACCCCGAGACGGCGGGGCCATGTGCACGATATCGGCGAAACTCGTCATGAGGAATCCAAGCAC